>ENA-OPAL01000011-OPAL01000011.1-human-gut-metagenome-genome-assembly--contig:-NODE-11-length-158860-cov-15.466610_pt1 | contig 158860 bp, 142 predicted proteins | sample MGYA00241057_ERZ501430 | MGnify/ENA primary metagenome ERZ501430 (study PRJEB25962, sample SAMEA2042506) | human gut metagenome | biome: human gut; feature: human-associated habitat; material...
CTTGCATGTGTTAAGCACGCCGCCAGCGTTCATCCTGAGCCAGGATCAAACTCTCGTTAAAAATCTTTAATTCCGATTTGACTCGGACTTAAAATCAAGTTCGTTCCAGTTCAAGAAAACTACTAGCTTTCTTATCCCCTTTACTGTTTTAAGGTTCGACATTAAATGTCTGTTCTGAATAATTCTCTTTAGAATTTTCAGGGTTGTTGTCTATTGTTTAATTATCAAGGTTCTTTGTCTTTGCTGTTTGAAACAGCTTATTTAGATTATCATATTCATTGACGTTTGTCAAGAACTTTTTTAATCTTTTTTCGACCAGCTTTTCAGCTGTTCGACCGCTATCCTTTCGTCAAACATTCGTTTGTCTCAAGCGACAGCTTATTTAGAATATCATAATCAGTTGTGTTTGTCAACTGTTATTTTATTCTTTTTTTCAGGAGCAATTCCTGAAGATTTCTGATTACCGTCTAGCATTGCCTGCCATTCTCTAATCAGTTAGCGCCGTCTTCTGCTTCGACTCTGTTACCTCACGGCCTTGTCTAACGCGACAGCTAGATTAATATACCACAAGGGGGTTTGAATTGTCAAGATTGTTTTTATATTTTCTGCAATTCAGACAATTTAGACAATTCAAGTTTAATTTATCGGGCTCTTATGGACATTTTCACAAAATGATACTTTATGACATATCATAGCATACAAAAGAACCTGTCACTGGCAGCTTCTTACAAATGTATGGTACTAAAAAAAGAGTCCGGAAATAATCTTCCCGAACCCTTTTACATTTTTTAATATTTCACTCCTGTCGCCAGTTTCATAATCGGATTTCCATCATATATTAATTTCAGCAATGTATTATCTTCTACCATTCTGTAAATTTCTTTTCCGATATCTGTTGTATACATTAATGTGATCACCATAAATATAATCCAGACAATAACTAACGCAATCCCCATTCCGAACAGTCCTCCCGCCAGATGATTCAACGCTCCGACTCCCGGAAGTTCTGTTACAATATCCAGTGCAAACACAACTGCTCTCAAAATAATCGTGACCACTATAAATGTTAAAATGAATGCAATAATATTGATCACCTGTTTTGCAATGTACGCACCTACATATTGTGCAAAAGTTGTAACCCCCAGTTTCTGGTAGGTTGCTTTATTATTATTCTTTAACAGCAGATTTTTAAATGCCGCCGGTATATCAGCCGACTTGATCAATGTCTCCTGCAGACTCTCCGGTATATCTGCGTTCTCAATTGCATTTTCCACCGATTCATTCCCACTATTTTTTAATCCATCCAGTACATTTGCCGAAATTCCATACTTTGCAAGATCATCACTGCTGACTTTACCACTTACAATATCTGCTATAGAGATACCGTAACTTTCCAATTTTTCTTCACTGACTCCTGCTGCCTTAAGTACCTTTTTTACTGCTTCTTCCGTAAGGCCGCCCTTGTCTGAATAAGAGTCTCCACCACTGACCGCCGATGTCGCTGCATCTGCCATTGTACTTACTACTTTCTGTCTTATCATATCATCCAGCGGGGTATATTTTTCGATTGTCTGCGATACATACGGCGTCGCAAAGAATACGATCACAAGTGTCACTATCGTCGCTACAAGCGACACTATGATACGGACTGCACCTCTTATCAGTCCCGTTATGATACATATAAGAAAAATAATCCCTATGGATATTTCCAACCAATTCATAGTTTCTCCTTATTTTACAAGACGGACCTTTTCCATTCCATTTGCACTTAACACAATATATTGATTCACTCCGCCAACCGGGAACATTTCCAATATATTATTATCCATCCTGCCTTTAAATTTCTGTATTCCATTCTTCATAAATATACTGCAGTTTTTTCCATCGTACATAATAACCTGGTTTCCACAAAGTTTTACGTGACTGTAATCGCCTTTAAATTCTTTTGACAGAACAACTTTTCCGCTTTTATTATAAAGGCGCAGTTCATATCCGCCTTTACCCTGGTTTTTCAAGATCATACCAATATATTTTTCATTATGAAATACACTTTTGATCTCTTTGTCCATCTTTATCTTTACGGACTGTTTCGGAACTTCTTTTCCGCTATAGATGGCCATACAGTCATCACCGATTGCCACGGATGTATCTGCATCCATGAAAAATCCGGAGGCCAGTATCGTATTCTTATAATTCTTACCGGATACTTTATGATCGGCTTCATCCTTTCCGGCTTTCCCGAAGTTATAATAATATAATCTTGACACCATCTGTCCATTCTGCGTGTAAAGATACACAACCTGCATCACTTCACCGTTTGCAGATAATGCTACGTCCACCGGATAACCTGTCCCAGCCAGAGATGTCTTATGTTCCACCAGAACATTTCCTGCAGTGTCATAACAGATTACTTTCATTGATGTGTCATTCTTCAATATGGCACTGACAATTCCCTGCTCTGATACGCTTACCTTCTCTATCGGCATTGTCGTATGCACTTCACCTTTCAGGCCATCCTCCTGCAGGATCAAAATGTCATTTCCTTCTTTATCAGCTACTGCTGCCGACTTGTCGCTGACATCTATCATCGGATTCTTTATCTGATATGACTGGTTCCATTTTTCTTTTCCTGATTGATTCAGATAAGAGATTCCGTCTTTACTGTATTTTAATACACCATCCAGGAACTGAACATAATTATTATCTGCTGCTCCTTCTCCTACATACGTATCACTGACCCGTACTTTCGTATATGTCTGGAGATTAATCAGCAGATACACCAATATCGCAGCAATTGCTATGACCGCAATCACAATCCCTATTTTTTTTTGTTTTTTTCTTTTCCTTCTGGCCAGTTCTTCCTGAATCTCCTTTTCTGTCACTCCATCTTCGCTGTTTAATTCATCCATAATCTCTTCGATAATCTTATCTGTCGGATCTTCCGGCTCTCTCACAACATGGAGATTGCTATTCTTCCTGCGTTTCATCCGTCGGTCATCCTTTCAACGTTTCTTCTGATACTGTGTACCTTAGTATAACACATTTCCCATTTATGGGAGTAACAATTTTTGTCCGATATAGATCAGGTTGCCATCCGATAATCCATTCATTTTGCATATCGCCTTTACATGCGAAGTATCTCCATATAATTTCTTACTGATCCCCGCCAGTGTTTCTCCTTTCTGCACAACATAATAATCCTTATCTGTCAATTGGCTTTCTTCCTCCTTAGAGACCTTTGCCTCTTCTGATTTTTTCACTGTACCGGATACTTCTTTTGCTCCCTCTTTAGCCTCGGCCGCTGTTGTTGTTTTTGTATCTTCTTCTGTCTGTCCGTTTTCCATGCTTTTTGAAAGATTTTCCAGCGATGTCTGTACCGACTTCATTTTGTCAAAATTATTTACTGTTGTAATTCCGATCACCAGCACAATCAACACCAGAAGTGCACTGGTTATATAAGCAAATTTTGAACTTTGATGCTGTTCTTTATATTCCATTTTTTCTCTCACTGCACTACGAAAATCCTTTGCAGCTCGATCCTCAACCACCTCACTGGGAGTCACCCCGTTCTCTCTTCTTGTATTGATCATGTAGTTCTGCATCTCCGGATTTTTCTCATAATAAATATAATGTCCTCCCATCTGCATAATTTCTCCGAATTTGTATGCATAGAAGACTTCTTCCTGTTCCCTCGCATTTTTCCACAAGAACAGATTCCATTCTTCTGCGAACTCTTTTTCCTGGATCCGTTTAATTTCTCTGTTACGACTCATCGGACTGCCATCTTCAATGATCCCCCATCCAACGATCCGGCATTCCGGGAAAAACCGGGCAGCTTCTTCTTTTGCCTCTTTCATTATCTCATCTGTAATTTCTATATCATTTCCATTTGTCTTTACTTCTTTCATCTGAACCGCACCGGATACAAATACTGCATTTTCATCCTCAAGTTTCAGCAGTTCTCCCGTAAGTATCACCCCGACCGGTTGTTCTCTGGCTTTCTCCCGCAGCTGATTCAAATATGTATCCACGTAATCTTCTACGTATATCTTTGGATTGTCACTTACATTTCCTATCTGTCTTACATTTTTCGGAAGTTGTCTTTCCATGATACATTCACCTCATTTTAACTATTTTAAATTGCGGTCCGGTTATATTAACACTGCGTTTTACAACCATGCTGCAATTATTTTCGCATATGATAACATATAGGGAATGCATATTTTATCAGTTGATGGGACTTGTCCGAAAAAATATCCGATACGCTTTTTTGTTTCTCGACATACTTCGTAAAAAGGAGCTAAAGACCTCTGTTATAAATGTAAAAAAAGATAGAAATACCCAAAAGTATTCCTATCTCTCTATCGTCTTATTCGTTTATTCTATAACCACAATATTCCCGCAATCCTGATATCCTTCTGCGATACGATCCGTGATCACATCTGCACCTGTAAATGCCAGGAAAGTTACTGAACTGACCTCTCCGAATTTAGAATGGTCACATAATACATATTTTTTCTGGCATTGTTCTATTGCGGTTTTCTTCACCATAGCTTCATTCGCATCCGGTGTCGTAAATCCGGCTTTCTTAGTCACGCCATTGGTTCCAAAGAAACCTTTCGTAAAATGGTATTTTCTAAGCGTCTGCATCGCTTCACTTCCCACAACAGCTTCCGTCGAACTTTTCAGTTCTCCTCCTACCAGCCGGACTTTTACGCCTGCTTTGGCCAACCGCTGTGCGTGCGCAACAGCATTCGTAACAACAGTTACATCCTTATCACAGAAGAACTCCAGCATATATCCGGTTGTCGTTCCTGCATCCAGATATATGAACTCTCCCTGTCCAATCAACCCAGCCGCATATTCTGCTATACGCTGCTTTTCCGATACATGAACTGTAATTTTCTGTGCCACTGTAGGCTCCTGTGGCGTCACTACGTGATCCGATGCAACCGCACCGCCAAACACTTTCACCAGTTTTCCTGCATTATGAAGTGCTGTGATATCTCTTCGCACGGTCGATTCCGATATATTCAGAAGTTCTTTTACTTCCGTTACGGTAATGCTGCCCTCTTTTTCAAGAAGCTTCAATATCTGTTCATAACGCTGTTCTGTAAGCATATGACCTCCTACAGGTTCTCCTGCATGAATTTACTTACTGCTTCACATGCTGCTTCTTCATCAGCACCTTCAAATGTGAATGTTACTTCATGACCTTTCTTTGCTCCAAGACCCATAAGACCGAAGATCTTCTTGCAGTCAGCTTTCTTTCCTTCTTTTTCGATCATTACTGATGCTTCGAAAGATTTTGCAAGTTTAACTAACTCTCCTGCCGGACGAGCGTGGATTCCTTCGTTATCTGTGATTACATACTTAAATTCTTTCATTTTCATACCTCCATAAATATTACATTTTGTGATTTTCATTCTATTCATTTTTTACAGGTCTGTCAATATTTCTACTGGCAAACCTGTATTTTAACATTTATTTCCTAAGCGACTTTCTTTTTCAGCACTCCAAGTAATACTGCTGAGATTACAGTTCCTACTACCAGTGCCACCAGATACATCAGCGCATTTCCTACTACAGGGAACACGAAGATTCCACCGTGTGGTGCCATCAGTGTACATCCAAATGCCATAGACAGTGCTCCGGCTACTGCAGAACCTACAATGCAGGATGGAAGTACATGAAGCGGATCAGCTGCCGCATATGGGATCGCTCCTTCTGTGATAAATGCAAGTCCCATAACAAAGTTGGTCGGTCCTGCTTCTCTTTCGGATTTTGTAAATTTGTTCTTAAATAATAATGTTGCAAGGGCGATCGCACATGGAGGCGTCATTCCTCCGATCATAACCGCTGCCATGATGTCATAGTTTCCTGCTGCGATTGCCGCTGTACCGAATACATATGCTGCTTTGTTGAACGGGCCTCCCATATCGATTGCCATCATTCCGCCAAGGATCAGTCCAAGCACGATCTTACTTGAGCCGCCCATTCCTGTCAGTCCATTGTTCAGTGCTGTGTTGATCGCACCCATGATCGGTTCTACTGCAAAGTTCATAAGGAGACCGATTCCCAGGATTCCAAATACCGGATAGATCAGTACCGGTGCAATTTTCTCAAGTGCTTCCGGAAGTTTATCACATAATTTTCTAAGAAGGAGAATCAGATATCCAGATACAAAACCTGCTACCAGTGCTCCAAGGAATCCTGATTTTCCATTTGCTGCCATAAGTCCGCCTACAAAACCAACTGCAAGTGCCGGTCTGTCACCGATCGCTTCGCCGATATAGCCAGCCAGTACCGGAAGCATCAGTCCAAATGCAAGATTGCCAATTGTCTTAAGCTGTGCCGCTACCGGTGTGATCGTGCCGAAGTTACCTCTGTCTGCTGCTGATAATGCATTCATATCTACACAGAGTCCGTCAATCAGGAATGCAAGTGCGATCAGGATACCTCCACCTACTACGAACGGAAGCATATGTGATACTCCATTCATAAGCTGTGTATAGATCCGATGTCCGATTCCACTTGATTTGCCGCTGTTGCTTTCCTTTACTTCTGCTCCGTTTGCTGCATGATATACAGGGACATCTCCGTTAATCACACGGTCTACCAGTTCATCTGCTTTACTGATACCATCCGATACCTGGCAGATAATTACTTTCTTTCCATCAAAACGGTCCAACGGTACCTGCGCATCGGCTGCTACGATGATTCCGTCTGCCTCTTCAATCTCTTTGGCCGTCAGGACATTTTTTGCTCCGCCGGAACCTCTTGTCTCTACCTTGACTGCACATTCCTTTGCTTTGGCTGCTTTTTCAATTCCTTCTGCGGCCATATATGTGTGCGCAATTCCTGTCGGGCAGGATGTAACTGCAAGAATCTTTACTTTTCCGGTTGTCTCTTCTGCTGTGCTTTCTTCATCTGCTCCTGCAAGTCTCTCATCAATACCTGCTTCTTTTTCATCCGCATCATTGATAATATTCATGAACTCTTCAACTGTCTTTGCATTTCTTAAGGATTCTGTAAATTCTTCATTCATCAGAAGAACAGATAATTTACTTAATACGTCCAGATGAATGTTATCTTCTGTATTCGGTGCTGCGATCAGGAACATTAATGTTACCGGTTCGCCGTCCAGTGAATCAAAATCCACACCGTCCTTTACTACCATTGCTGCCAGTCCCGGTTTGGTTACTGCATCGCATTTTCCGTGTGGAATTGCAATTCCCTCGCCGATTCCTGTGGTACTTTCTTCTTCTCTTGCATATACCTGCTTTCTATATGCTTCTTTGTCATTGATCTTTTCGCTCTTTACCATGAGATCAACGATCTGGTCGAGCGCTTCGCTCTTGCTCTTTGGCGATGCATCCAAAAGAATACTTCTTGCATCCAGCAAATCTGTGATTCTCATATGATTTTCCCTCCTGTTGATAAATATATTTTCTTTGCAACACTTCTCTCTTTTATGCCTTACACCAGCTGCTTATATACTTCTTCTACTTCCGGTCTGGTTGCCAGATATTCGGAAAATGCACTCGCACTTCCGGTTGCGACTCCCATATGGAAAGCATGCTCATAATCCTGCTTTTCCATCCAGCCTGCCATAAATCCTGCTACCATGGAATCTCCGGCTCCTACACCATTGACCAGTGTGCCTTTCGGTGCCGGTGAGCTGTAGACCTCTCCGTTCTCTGCGATCAGTACCGCTCCTTCACCCGCCATGGAGATCAGTACATTTCTCGCTCCTTTTTCCTGAAGCTTTCTTCCGTAAGGAATGACTTCTTCTCTTGTCTTAAGAGTCACTCCGAAAATCTCACCAAGTTCGTGATTATTTGGCTTGATCAGGAATGGATGATACTTAAGAACGTTCATCAGAAGATCTCTTGTCGCATCTACGACGATCATAACTCCTTTATCTTTCAGCTCTTTCATGATCCGGCTGTAGATATCATCCGGCATAGACGCCGGGATACTTCCCGCAAGGAATAAGATATCTCCTTCTTTCATCGTATTCAGACGGTCCATCAGTTCTTCTACTTTGTCTTTTGGAATCTTAGGACCACTTCCGTTGATCTCTGTTCCGTCGATTGATTTCAGCTTTAAATTGATTCTTGATATTCCTTCTTCAATCTGGATGAAATCAGATGTCACTCCGTCTTCTTTCAGTCTTCTTGCTATTTCTTTTCCCGTAAATCCTGCCATGAACCCAAGTGCTGTACTTTCAATTCCAAGATTCTTAAGTACGATAGAAACGTTGATTCCCTTTCCACCTGGAAGCATGAGTTCTGAGCTTGTACGGTTTGTAAGTCCGAGTTTAAAATCATCCACCGAAACGATGTAATCCAGCGATGGATTAAACGTAACTGTATAAATCATATTTCTTACCCCTTTCAACTTGTTGAGTTTATTATACTGTCAAACTCAGTCAATTTCAATCATGTTATTTCACAAATATTCTGATTGTTTTTGGTTGAATATGCACAAAAGAAGTGTAATTATGACTGATTCAAATGTTTTTTCACTTTTTCCTATCATATATTCAAACTCGGTCACCCTGGGTTTGTCCCTTGCAGATATCAGCTTTACTGTATATTTTGTCATCTCCAGGACCTGTCAACAGCAGCTTCTCTTACATACTTAAGTATCTCCAGAGCCTGCCACCGGCAGCTTCTTCCAAACATATGGCAATCAAAAAAGGCTGCCATCCAACGAAATTTTTTCGTCAGAATGGCAGCCTCTGGCTATCCGTTCTTTATTAATTATTTCACGAATTCTTTTACTTTTGCATAAATGCTGTCTGCATCAAGACCATATTTCTTAATCAGTTCTACAGCCGGACCAGACTCACCAAATGTGTCATTTACACCAATCTTCATTACCTTAGCTGGTGCTTTCTCTGCAACTACGTCGCATACTGCACTTCCAAGTCCACCGATAACAGAATGTTCTTCTACTGTTACGATCTTTCCTGTCTTAGCCGCTGCTGCAACAACTGCTGCTTCATCCAGTGGTTTGATTGTGTGCATGTTGATTACTTCTGCACTGATTCCGTCTGCTGCAAGCTTCTCTGCTGCTGCGAGGGATTCAGATACTTCAAGACCTGTTGCGATGATTGTCACATCTGTACCTTCACGAAGTGTAATGGCTTTACCAATCTCGAATTTGTAATCTGCGTTATCATTGATAACCGGAACTGCAAGTCTTCCGAAACGGAGATATACAGGTCCTACATGCTCATAAGCTGCTTTTACAGCTGCTTTTGCTTCTACATCATCGGAAGGATTGATCACGATCATTCCAGGAATTGTTCTCATAAGAGCAATATCTTCGTTACACTGATGTGTAGCTCCATCTTCTCCGACAGAGATTCCGGCATGTGTAGCACCGATCTTAACATTTAATTTTGGATATCCAACTGAGTTACGAACCTGCTCAAATGCACGTCCTGCTGCAAACATAGCAAATGAACTTGCAAATGGAACTTTTCCTGTAGCAGCGATACCTGCTGCAACTCCAATCATGTTACACTCAGCGATTCCACAGTCAATGTGACGTTCCGGGAAAACTTTCTTGAACATTCCTGTCTTGGTAGCTTCTGCAAGGTCAGCATCTAATACTACCAGATCTTCATGTTCTTTTCCTAATTCTACTAAAGCATTACCGTAGCTTTCTCTTGTTGCGATTTTCTTTACTTCTGACATAATGCTTCACCTGCTTTCTCTAATTCTTCCATTGCCTGTGCATACTGCTCATCGTTAGGAGCTTTTCCATGCCATCCGGCCTGGTCTTCCATGAAGGAAACTCCTTTTCCTTTGATTGTCTTTGCAATAATTGCAGTTGGCATTCCCTTTGTCTTGCGAGCCTCTTTAAAAGCTGCTTCGATCTGGTCAAAGTCATTTCCATCAATATTGATCACATGGAAGTTAAATGCCTCGAATTTCTTATCGATCGGATATGGAGAGTTAACGTCTGTAATCTTTCCATCGATCTGAAGGTTGTTATTGTCAACGATCACTACCAGGTTGTCCAGCTTTCTGTGTCCTGCTAACATAGAAGCTTCCCATACCTGTCCTTCCTGGATCTCACCGTCTCCGAGAAGTGTGTATACTCTGTAATCATCCTTTGAAAGCTTAGCAGAAATAGCCATTCCTACTGCAGCTGAGATGCCCTGTCCAAGAGATCCACTTGACATATCAACACCTGGGATGTGTTTCATATCCGGATGTCCCTGAAGGTATGATCCAACTTTACGAAGAGTTGTCAGATCTTCAACCGGGAAGAATCCTCTGTGTGCCAGTGTTGAATAATATCCTGGTGCTGTATGTCCTTTTGATAATACAAAACGGTCACGGTCTGCTTTCTTAGGATCCTTAGGATCAATATTCATCTCTTCAAAATACAGATATGTATAAATGTCTGCTGCTGACAGTGATCCACCCGGATGTCCGGATTTTGCACTGTGAACTGCAGTAACGATGCCCTTGCGGACTTCGTTGGCTGTCTTCATAAGCTCTAATTTGTTCATGTTGTTCCTCCTGAATCATTTATATGATAGCTTTACTTATTCTTATTCTCCGAATACTGCTTTGTAATCAGCCTGGAATTTCTCGATTCCTGCATCTGTTAATGGATGATGTGTCATCTGCTCGATTACTTTGTAAGGTACAGTTGCGATATCAGCACCTGCTAATGCACAGTCTGTTACGTGGATTGGGTTACGTACGCTTGCTGCGATGATCTCTGTATCGATTCCTGCAACTTCGAAGATCTGTGCGATCTCTGAGATTAAGTCTACTCCTCTTGTAGAGATATCGTCCAGACGTCCAAGGAATGGTGATACATATGTAGCGCCGGCTCTTGCTGCAAGAAGTGCCTGGTTTGCGTTGAAGATCAGTGTTACGTTTGTCTTGATTCCCTCAGCTGTAAGAACTTTTACTGCTTTTAATCCTTCTACTGTCATAGGGATCTTAACTACCATGTTAGGATGGATCTTAGCGATCTCTCTTCCTTCAGCGATCATGCCCTCAGCATCTGTTGTTGTTGCCTTTACTTCTCCACTGATTGGTCCGTCTACGATAGAAGCGATCTCAGCAATAACTTCTTCGAATACTTTACCTTCTTTTGCGATCAGAGATGGGTTTGTTGTTACTCCACAGATAACTCCCATGTCATTTGCTTTCTTAATATCTTCTACGTTCGCTGTGTCAATGAAAAATTTCATGTTATTCTTCCTCCTTAAAACCGGTGAAATCTGTTCACCATTCCCTTGTTATCGTTTGGTTGAATTATACTCTATTTAAGGAGCTCTGGTCAATAGCTTTGATTTTTTATTAGTAATTTTTTCTGTTAATATTATAAAATTATTAATTGAATTTCGCATATTTTTTTGTAGAAATGTTAACGATATTTTTTTAATTTTTTCATTTCATTAACGATTTTCACGCATTTTATGGGATTATTTAAATTTAACATGCATTTTTGTTTTGTAAAATCTCGAATTTATTAATAATAATTTTCGCAAAAGAATTAATTTTTCTTTTTTCGGGCATTTTTCGCATACGTTGTCGTCCCCCGGACGATTAATTGCGGCTCATACTCCACATGATATGTACTGATTGGAACCGCACCTGTATTCGTCGAATGATGTGTGGCTATCTTCTTCATTATGATATCACATGCATCTCTTCCTTTGAAAGTCACAAAATGTTCGATGGTCGTCAGATTCATGTTATGCATTCTTGCAAACAAGGTGTTGTCACACCCCATCACGGACACATCGGTCGGCACCTTTATCTTTGCTTCATGAAGTGCATCCATGATTCCAAATGCGATCATATCATTCAGTCCGACGATTGCTGTCACATCCGTCGTTTCCTTCAACAATTCTTTCGTCAGCTCATACCCGATCTTGTACTCCGAATCAATATGCGCCACATCCAGATCGATTTCTTCTTTTGCCGCTTTTATGATCACCTGGTCACGCAGTCCGACTTTCTCATATTCTTTCAGGAAGCCCTCTACCCGCTTCGAACGCTGCTTCTGCCTTGCCGTAAGCGGCGGTGCTATATATGCAACTTTCCTGTGTCCCAGTTCCAGCAGATGTTTCGCCATGACTCTTCCAAGCTTGGAATTGTCAAGTTCCACCGCATCTACATTCATCTTTTCATTCTGGTTATTGACGATCGCAACCGGTATCTGTTCTGCAATTTCTCCCACAAGTTCCATAAAGCAATGGCTCGGATTACAGGTATAGATAATTCCAAGCGGTCTTAACTGCCACATCATTTTCAGATAGCGCTCTTCCATTCTAAGGTCTCTCTGCGTATTGCATACAAAAAGGCCGAAACCTTTTTCTTTCGCATGTGCCTCAATCCCTTGAAGCAGCATAACATAATACGGATTCGTCAGGTTTGGGCAGAATACAACAAGAAGCTTCTCCCGTTTTGTTCCTTTTCTCGTTTTCCGCTTCGGCGGGACATATCCCAGTTCTTTTGCCGCATTTTCCACTCTTTCCACAGTATCTTTTGCAAATGATACATCGTACTTTTTGTTCAGGATCATGGAAACTGTGGACTGTGATACCCCGGCAGCATGTGCAATATCCGTTGATGTAACCTTTTTCTTCATTTATCTCACCTCCAATGCCGACCGTCAAAACTCTGCTGAACCTGACAGCTCATTACGATTGCTTTGGCAACTGGCAGCTTTTTCAAACGCATGATAAGTAAAAAAGGGGACAGGGCTACAGCTCTGTCCTTCCTTCAAGTGCCCGTAGAAGTGTCACTTCATCGATATACTCCAGATCTCCTCCAACCGGAACACCACTTGCAATCCTGCTCACCTTAATTCCCGTCGGTTTGATCAGCTTACTGATATACATTGCTGTCGTCTCACCTTCCAGGCTTGAGTTCGTGGCAATAATCACTTCTTTCACATCTCCCTGCAGACGTTCGATCAGTTCCTTCAGTTTGATATCTTCCGGACCGATACCAAGCATCGGAGAGATTGCTCCGTGAAGCACGTGGTATACACCGTTATATTTTCCGGTCTTTTCGTATGCCGCAAGGTCTCTCGTATTCTCCACTACCATGATCGTCTGGTGGTCACGATTACTATTGCTGCAGATCGGACACAGTTCCTGATCCGTCAGTGTATAACATTCTTTGCAATATTTTATGTTCTCTCTGGCTTCCACCATTGTAGAAGCCAGTCTCTTTACATCATCAACCGGCATATGGATCAGATGAAATGCAAGTCTTGCCGCAGATTTTGCTCCGATTCCCGGAAGACATGACAGTTCCTCGATCAGTTTGCTCATCTGATTACTGTAATAATCCATAGTTTTTAACTCCCTGTAAGAATAATTCTCCCGGAACCTTCTCCTTAAATTTCTCCTAGAATAATCCCGGCATTCCGCCGCCCATGCCGCCGGTGAACTTAGACATTGCAGAAGTTGTCTCTGCGTCTACTTTCTCCAATGCTTCGTTGACTGCTGCCACAAGCAGATCTTCCAGCATCTCTACATCATCCGGATCTACAACTTCTTCATCCAGTTTTACTTTTAAGATCTTCTTGCTTCCGGAAACAGTAACTTCAACAGCACCGCCGCCTGCAGTTGCACTGAATTCTTTTGTCTCCATTTCCTTTGCCTGTTCTTCCATCTGACGCTGCATCTTCTGTGCCTGTTTCATCAGATTTGCCATATTTCCCGGCATTCCGCCGCCTGGGAATCCACCTCTTTTTGCCATGATAATATCCTCCTATTCGTCTTCTACAGTAATTTCCATATTAATCAGATTCTCCAGATCCACAAAATTATCTTCGAATCTGCGTCCCGCCTCCATCTGGCGGACGTCTATCTCTACTTTTTTGCCAATCTTCTGCTCGATCAGTGACTGGATCTCTTCTTTATGTTCCGGTGTTGCCACCGCACTTGCGCTCAGTTCATCCGGCAGTACGATCAGAAGCCTGTTGCCTTCTCCTGCACTCAGTCTTGCCTTTTTCAGATAGGTTCTGAGCATCGGGGAAGCCTCATTGATGATCATCCGGAAATCTTTTGCCACCGCTTTCACATCTTCGTTCAATGCCTGCGGAAGTTCCGGCTTTGGCTTCGGTTCTCCCGCCTCTTTTGCATCCGATGCATATACGATGCGTTCTCTGACCGGTGCTTCCCACGCCCCCTCTTCGAGCTGCTTCTCGATCGCACGGATGCGGTCCAGTAATGCATCTTTGTTCTGATCCATCGCCGGACGGCACAATTTGATCAGTGTCACTTCCAGAAGTACCCTCTTCTGGGTCGCATATTTTAACTGATTCGTCAGATCTGAGAAAATTCGGATGTAACGGATCAGCGTATCGCTGTCGATCATCTGTGCTTCTTCTTTTAAAAGTGCAAGATTTTCAGACGACACATCCAGTACATCTTCCATATTATCCGAACTCTTCACCAGAAGGAGATTTCGCAGATACCATGTGAAATCTGCCGCAAGCTGGGACAGTTCTCTTCCCTGCATCACCAGCTCATCGACCGTTTCGATCACCTGATGCACATCCATCGCAAGCAGCTGTCTTAAAAGCCGGCTGAACACTTCCGTATCCACCGCTCCCAGCACTTCCAGTACATGATCATATGTCAGTGTCTCATTCATATAGAACGCGGCACACTGATCCAGAAGACTTAATGAATCTCGCATGGAACCGTCCGCCATCTTCGCAATATAACGAACCGCCTTATCTTCTACGTCCCATCCTTCTTTATCAATCAGTTCCCGCAGTCTTGCTGCGATCGTTTCAATGGAAATTCTCTTAAAATCATATCGCTGACAACGGCTTAAGATCGTAATCGGGATCTTGTGTGCCTCCGTTGTCGCAAGAATAAATATAACATATTCCGGCGGTTCTTCCAATGTTTTTAACAATGCATTGAACGCACCGATCGACAGCATATGCACCTCGTCGATGATATATACTTTATATTTTCCTTCTGTCGGACGGTATGTGACTTCTTCACGGATCTCTCGGATATTATCCACACCATTATTCGATGCCGCATCGATCTCGATCACGTTCATCGATGTACCCGCTGCGATCGACTTGCACATTGCGCACTCCCCGCACGGACTTCCGTCTACCGGATGTTCGCAGTTGACTGCTTTCGCAAATATTTTTGCAACCGTCGTCTTACCGGTTCCTCTTGTCCCGCAGAACAGATATGCATGTCCGATACGGTCTGCATTGATCTGGTTCTTAAGCGTCCGGACGATCGCATCCTGTCCTTTTACATCTTCGAATTCATCCGGACGGAATTTACGGTATAATGCCGTATATGACATTCTTTACACTCCTTGTCTAAATGCAGATCCTGCTTAACCTGTGTATCTTATTCATCACCGAAGCTGATACCGATGGTTTTTGCTTCTTTAATGATCGATGCCTTTGGATCTACATATTTTAATTTTCCGGCAACTTCTGACAATGGTACACGGATAATCTCCTGATTCTTTGTTCCTACCATACATCCAAAATCACCTTCCAGAATTGCTCTCGCAGCTTCTGCACCAAGTCTTGTTGCAAGCACACGGTCATATGCACACGGAGAGCCGCCTCGCTGTGTATGTCCAGGCACAGTAATTCTTACTTCTTTATCTGTTTTTTCCTGAATCTTCTCAGCAAGTTCATATGCAACAGAAGGGTATTTCTTCTTTGCTTTTTTCTCTTTTAATTCCTTCTTTGAAAGCGCTGCATCTTCTTTTGAAATTGCACCTTCTGCAACAGCAATAATTGTGAATCTCTTTCCTGCTTTGCCGCGCTTTTCAATTGCTTCAACTACTGAATTGATGTCATATGGCATCTCCGGAAGCAGAATAATATCGGCACCGCCGGCAATTCCTGCATGAAGTGTTACCCATCCTACTTTGTGCCCCATTACTTCCACGATAAATACACGGCTGTGAGACGTTGCTGTTGTATGGATCCTGTCAATTGTATCTGTTGCAATGTCTACCGCACTCTGGAATCCGAATGTCATGTCCGTTCCCCAGAGATCGTTATCAATCGTCTTCGGAAGTGTTACCACATTAAGTCCTTCTTCTCTCAGCATATTGGCTGATTTGTGTGTTCCATTTCCCCCAAGGATTACCAGGCAGTCCAGATTCAGCTTGTGGTAAGTGTGTTTCATTGCCTCTACTTTGTCAATTCCGTCCTTATCCGGTACTCTCATTAACTTGAACGGTTGTCTGGATGTTCCCAAAATCGTTCCACCAAGTGTCAGAATCCCCGAAAAGTCTTTTGACGTAAGCATCTTAAAGTTCGAATAGATCAAACCTTTATATCCATCTTGAAATCCATAAATCTCTACATCATCTCGTTTTGAAAAAAGCCCCTTTACGACGCCTCTCATCGCTGCATTCAGTGCCTGACAGTCGCCGCCGCTTGTAAGCATTCCTATTCTTAACATATGTCTGCTCCTTTCTATGTTGCCTGTGTATAACTTTATCATTACTATGAACCATAATAGTTTATCCACATTCTGTATACAATACCAGTAAAATTATAACTTATTTTTATGGTGGAGACAATAAGGGACAAAGGATTTTTCATTTGCAGCAATCCTATTGACAAAAATTCCCCTGTCTCTTTTTCCAAAACGTGCTATAATACATGTGGAAAATTTGTGTAGAAAGCAGGTAGTATTGTGGATAAGTTAGATATAAAATTGTGGACACTTGCGTCCAAAGGCCAGATCGTTCCTGACCGTTCATTACTGAAGACACCGGAACAGATTGAAATGATCAAAAAAAGTGCAGAACTGAACACCGCAGTTCTCGACCATGTAGCAGCTCATATCCATGCAGGAATGAGCACTGCCGAAATTGACAAACTTGTATATGATTTCACAACAGAGCACGGAGGAATCCCGGCGCCTCTGAATTATGAGGGATTCCCGAAGAGCGTATGTACTTCCATCAACAACGTCATCTGCCACGGTATCCCAAGTGAAAATGAGATTCTAATCGATGGAGATATCATCAACGTAGATGTGTCTACGATTTTAAACGGATATTTCTCTGATGCATCCCGTATGTTCACGATCGGTGACGTATCACCGGAAGCCGAACGTATTGTCCGTGTTACAAAAGAATGCGTAGAGCTTGGACTTAAAGCAGCAAAACCTTGGGGACATCTTGGAGACATTGCTTACGCGATCAATTCACATGCACAGGAAAATGGATATTCTGTCGTAGAGGAGATCGGCGGCCATGGAATCGGTCTGGAATTCCACGAAGAGCCATTCGTAAGTTATGTTACTCCGAAGGGCAGTGAGATGGTTCTGGTTCCTGGTATGATGTTCACGATCGAGCCGATGATCAATCAGGGTTCTCCGGAATTCTATGTAGATGAAGACAACGGATGGACCGTTTATACGGATGACGACGGTCTTTCTGCTCAGATTGAATATATGGTTCTTATTAAAGAAGATGGTGTAGAAGTTCTTACAAAATAATATAATTTTGCATTATCGAAACCAGATCTTACATTATTATGTTTGTATAAAAACGTAAAAAAAGATTACCGGGAAACGCACTACATTTTCCGGTAATCTTTTTATTTTCTTTATTTCACTATTAGTCTGTTTGTATCTTCTTTACAAAATTCACTATTAGCCGGTCCATACCCATTCTACAAAATATACAGCCAGTCATGATCCTCTTCATTTCTCATTCCCAGTACAAGTGCCGAATGTGGTCCCATATTCGCAACCACTTCTCCGTCTTCTACCAGATACTCTTCGTACTCTGTTGTATATCCATCTTTGTAAGAATATAGCAGACGTTCCATGCGGCATTTTATCGGAATCTCTGCTTCCCATACAGGAACTTTTACTTCCGCACGTTCGCTGCGGTTATTGATCACAACAATGATCCGGTCATGCCCTTTAAATCTCGCATACGACAGGATATTTTCCTCTCCGCCAAGGATCTTCAACGAACCGGTCTTAAGTGCCGGATGCTCTTTGTGGATGCGGATCGCTTCTTTGTGGAATGCGATCAGTTCCTGATCTTCATGTCCCCACGGATAGGTTCTTCTGTTATCCGGATCTGTAAATCCACAGACACCAGCCTCATCACCATAATATACCGTCGGAGCTCCGACCCAGGTCATCTGCATAACAACCGCTTCACGCATAACCGCTTTATTCACATACTCGTTCGCAGCTTCCGGTCCCAGATGTTCCACACGGCCAACCATGTGATTCGTTCTCGTTAAGAATCTGGAATGATCATGGTTGGAAAGCTCATTCATCGCCACCTGAAGTGACGGAGTCAGCATGTTCGACATGTGATGTGCCATCGAACCGATAAAGTTATCGATGTTGCCAAGGAGCTCTTCTCTCGCCTCATCACTATGCTTTTCCATTCCGGTCAGGAACCATGTAACCGGCTCCATGAACGCATCATAGTTCATAACGGTATCCCACTCATCCCCCTTAAGCCAGTCACTCGGATCGCCGTAATGTTCGGCAAGGATCAGTGCATTCGGATTTGCATCTTTCACGGCTCTTCGGAATTTCTGCCAGAACTCGTGATTGTATTCATTGCTGCGTCCCAGGTCTGCTGCCACATCCAGACGCCATCCATCTACATTATACGGCGGCGATACCCATTTCCGTCCGATATATAAGATATAATTTTCCAGTTTTACAGAATCTTCGTAATTCAGTTTCGGCAGAGTATCATGTCCCCACCAGCCATCGTAATTGCCATTATACGGCCAGTTCTCCGGTCCTTCTTTGAAGAAACGGAAGTAGCTTCTGTACGGACTGTCTGCCGATACATAAGCACCCGGTTCATAATCCTCTTCACCTTCGTAAATTCTCTCACGGTCCATCCATTTATTGAATGAACCACAGTGGTTGAACACGCCGTCCAGAATCACTTTCATTCCACGGCGATGTAATTCCTCCACCAGTTTAATGAACAACTCATTACTTGCTTCCAGGTTCTTAAGACCTGTCGTGCGTTTTTTATACTTCGTTGCCTGACTGTTGTCCGTCACACCATTCGGAAGCACCTCGCCTCCGTCATCTACGATCTTTCCATAATGCGGATCGATATAATCATAATCCTGGATATCGTATTTGTGGTTGGACGGTGACACAAATAACGGATTAAAATATACGACTTCTACGCCCAGATCCTGCAGATAATCAAGCTTATCCATGACTCCCTGCAAGTCTCCTCCGTAGAACTCTCTTACACCCATGTTCGCCGGATATTTGTCCCAGTTCGTTACTCTCTGCGAATAATCCCCAATGTAGTAATACTCATTCGTCTCTACATCATTTGACTTATCTCCGTTATAAAAGCGGTCTGTAAATATCTGATACATAACCGCTCCCTTTGCCCAGTCCGGTGTGGAAAATCCGGGTACTACAACAAAATTATAGTACTCCAGGATCTCGCGAGAGATTCCACATCGTCCATAATAATATTTTTCTGTCCCAGACTGCACTTCGAAACAATATCTGAACGGCTCTTCCCCCAGACGTGTCTCGAACGTATAATAATCAAACTCTCCCTGTGTGCATTCTTTTTCCATTACATATGTGTCAGCCGATGTCACAAGCCCTACTCTGTCTACATCATCCTTCGCCGTACGGAACCGGAATGTCACCAGTTCGCTTTCTTTCGGTTCAGGGGGATACACATATCCTTCTGTTCCATCACAAAATAAAGCCGTCTTATTCATATAACTAACACCTCTCTCATTTTTTGCTCTCGGAAAGGAGCACGCTTTCTTCTAGTCTTCTGATACATCTTCCGGGAACAGCGCTTCAAATTCTTCCCTGGAAATCTTTTCTTTTTCCAACAGAAGATCTGCGCATGCATGCAGAACATCATCATATTTTCTAATGATATGTCTTGCTCTGTCATAACATTCATCAATAATTCTCTTTACTTCCTGGTCGATCACAGTCGCCACGCCCTCTCCGTAGCCTCTTGCTGTGTGCGCCAGATCACGTCCGATGAACACCTCATTGTTGTCATCATCATAGTTAATAAGTCCGACTGCCTCTGACATACCGAACTTCGTAACCATGGATTTGGCCAGGCCCGTTGCCTGCTTGATATCCTGAGATGCACCGGTTGTAATATCATCAAATACTTCTTCTTCGGCTACACGTCCGCCAAGTGCTACCGTAATATCCTGAAGCATCTTTCCTTTTGTATTAAACATCTCATCCTTTTCCGGAAGCGGCATCGTATATCCGCCCGCACTTCCCGTCGGGATGATTGAAACACTGTATACAGGTCCCACATCTGGAAGCACATGGAACAAGATCGCATGCCCTGCTTCGTGGAATGCTGTGATTCTCTTCTCTTTTTCGGAAATAACGCGGCTCTTCTTCTCCGCACCGATTCCAACTTTGACAAATGCTTTTTTTATGTCTTCCTGTTTTAAGAATACTCTGTTATCCTTTGCAGCCAGAATTGCTGCTTCGTTCAAGAGATTTTCAAGATCAGCTCCGGTAAATCCTGCCGTTGTCTGCGCGATCTGCTGCAGATCGATCTCTTCGCTTAACGGTTTCCCCTTCGCATGTACCTTGAGGATCTCTTCACGGCCCTTAATATCCGGTCTTCCGACCATAACCTTACGGTCGAATCGTCCCGGACGTAAGATTGCAGGGTCAAGAATATCCACACGGTTTGTAGCCGCCATCACAATGATGCCTTCATTGACGCCGAATCCGTCCATCTCTACCAGCAACTGGTTCAGTGTCTGCTCACGCTCATCGTGTCCGCCGCCCATTCCGGTTCCACGGCGTCTTGCAACTGCATCGATCTCATCGATGAAAATGATACACGGTGCATTCTTCTTCGCTTCCTCGAACAAGTCTCTGACACGGGAAGCTCCGACACCAACGAACATTTCCACAAAGTCTGAACCGGAGATCGTAAAGAACGGAACTCCTGCTTCTCCGGCAACTGCTTTGGCAAGCAGCGTCTTACCGGTTCCCGGAGGGCCTACTAACAGTACACCTTTCGGGATTCTTGCTCCCACCTGGATATATTTCTTCGGAGACTTCAGGAAATCAACGATCTCCTCCAGTTCCTCTTTTTCTTCTTCCAGACCTGCCACCTGGGCAAATGTCACTTTCTTGTCACGGTCTGTGCTCAGTTTTGCACGGCTCTTTCCGAAATTCATTGCTTTCGAATTGGCCCCGCCGCCCTGACGGTTCATCAGACCAAAGATCAGGAACACTCCGACCAGTGTAAGGATAACCGGCAGAAATGTAGTTGCTGCCCAGTTGTCCTGTGGAATATCCGGCATGGTATAATCCACATTCTGCTCTTTCAGGTAATCCTGGATCTCATTTACATCGGAGACATACAGATATCTGACATTATCGGAACTGTCATCTCTCTTCAGCGTAATCTCCACGCGCCCCGTCGGAACGCTCTTGTTCTGATTCACTTCTACAGACTCGATCTTGTCGTTCTGAACCAGCTGTTGGAATTTCTTCCAGGAAATTTCTTTCTCTCGTTGATCGAACTGATTGGTAAACCACAGTGCTGCGAACAAAAATACGACAAACACGAGGAATACAACACCATTCAGCCCTCTCGCTTTCTTATTATTCAATTTTCAGGCTCCTTTCTTATGCCGCGCCTTATTCCACGCCCTCTACCACTCCGATGAATGGAAGATTTCTGTATCTCTGGGCGTAATCCAGTCCATATCCCACAACGAATTCGTCCGGGATATTGAATCCGACATAATCTACTTTTACATCTTTTACTCTTCTTTCCGGTTTATCCAGAAGCGTACAGAGCTTCATGCTCTTTGGATTTCTCTTAGATAAGATGTCCATCAGATAATATAATGTTCTTCCGGAGTCAATAATATCCTCCACGATCAGTACATTTTTTCCTTCCAGTGTCTCATCTAAGTCTTTTGCGATCTTAACAACACCGCTTGACTTCGTTCCGTCACCGTAGCTGCTGACACTCATAAAGTCCATTGATACCGGAACGGTGATTCTCTTCGCCAGTTCGCACATGAAGAATACGCCACCCTTCAATACACAGATCAGATGTACCTGCTTTCCGGCATAATCTTTGCTGATCTGTTCGCCAAGCTCTTTGATTCTCTTTGCAACATCCTCTTCAGGAACTAATACTTTTACTTTCTCTGCCATCTTCTTCTCCTCCGTTAAATTCTATTTCCAGAATTCTTCTGGTTTTATCTGTAACCTGATATACCTGGTTCTGTCTGTATCCGATGATCCACAGGATGTGGCTGCCGTCTGCTGCCAGCCAGATCTTCTCCCTGTCTTCTCTCGGGACTTTCACATTGACAAAATACTTTTTCAGGCTCTGTGTACTGCCGTTTTTGTCAATCGTAATATAGTCTCCAGGCTGCTTATGTCTTATTTTTACAGTGCTCTTAATTATATCATAGTCAAACCATTTCGTGTAGGTTTTTTTAGGAAATACACTGGTTTGTGGTGTTCGTTCCAGTATGCGCATCTGTACCGGCGGCTTAGAATTTTCTCCGGATTTTTCTTTATCCTTCACTTTATGAAGCCAGATTCCTTCGTAACACCTTTCCCCGGTCATCTCATAAGGCAGCATAATCTTTCGTCCGGTCTGATGTTCCATCAGTTCTTCCACCAGTTTTACGTGGATCTGTTCAATATCTTTTTTGCGTCCTGCCGTTTCGCACAACAGTTCATGGATCAGAAACGTCCGGACAGTCTCATTTACACTTCGGAAACCCTCTTCCAGGATCACTACTCCATCTGCTTTATCTTGTTTGGGTTTTACGCAGTATTTTCTGCATTTTTCCACTTCCTCTTCCATAAATGCCCACACTGTCCGCATTTGCTCCATCGTATCTGCCATATGTGAAACAGCTCTTGGATTAATCTCTCGTTCCAGGTATGGGATCACATGATTTCTAAGACGATTCCTTGTATAATGGTCTTCCAGATTCGTCTCATCGGTACAATAGTCTATATTATTTTCTTTTAAATATTCTTCGATTTCCTGTCTTCTTACCCCCAGAAGCGGCCGGATATACTTTCCGTCAACCGGACTGATCCCGCCGATCCCTTTAAGACCACATCCACGGCTTAAATTCCACAGAAGTGTCTCCGCATTGTCATTCTGATGATGCGCCAGCGCAATCCTCGTTCCGTTTTTCCTGTGACAGACTTCTTCGAATATATGTCTTCTGACATTCCTTCCTGCCTCTTCGAGCGTCAGCTTCTGTTCTTTCGCATATCTTCCGACATCTTCATGAAAAGCCAGAAGTTCAACATCCAGCTTCTCACAAAGGGCTCTGACGTAATTCTCATCTGCATCCGCACTTTCTCCGCGAAGTCCGTGATGAATATGCACTACCGTCAACCCAAACCGCATTTCCTTTTGAAGTTTTACAAGCATGAAAAGAAGGCATACGGAGTCTGCACCTCCCGATACGCCTGCAATTACATGATCTTTTTCCTGCAGCATATGGTATTTTTTCACATATGCCCTCACCCGTTCATACATTCCGGTCTTCCTTTTTATCTGATTTGTTTTCATATTTTTTCGAAATATATAACTCTTTTATTTGTTTCGATATCATGATAAATATATATAATTTCTTATAGAAAGTCAACTTATCGGAAAGTCAGCTCACGCCCCACAGGCCGATCACAAGGATCGTCATATCATCCAGTGGCATTTCTCCCGAATATTTCAACACCTCACTTAGAATGCTTCTTGCAAACTCTGTCGGATTTACAATATTCGTGTTTTGAATAATATCTATCATCTGTTCTTCCTGTTCTTTTGCCGGAAGTGCATCCAGAACTCCGTCCGTCACCATGACCACATAATCCCCGGATTCCAGATCACACACTTCCCGGTCAATCTCAATATTCTGTATAACCCCGATCGGAAGTGTTGTTGATACAATTTTTTCAACTTTATCCTTCTTTTTGATAAATGTTGCGGCCGCGCCCGCCTTTACAAATTCACAGCTTCCACGATACAGATCAAACAGACATACATCCAGTGTGCAGAATTTCACTTCTTCCCTTCCGATCACCAGCGCCGTATTCATCATCTGCACCGCCGTCTCTACCGGGAATCCTGCCTCTAACAGTTCTTCTAACATTTCTACCACCATCGTACTGTCCCGGAATGCTTCTTCTCCCGATCCCATTCCATCAGAAAGCGCGATTCCTTTGCGGCCTCCCGGCAGATCTTTCATAAGAAAAGTATCCCCCGATATCTGCTCCAGTCCTTTTCCGATCCGGGCAATCCCCTGAAGCGTCTGGAATTTCGCACCTTCCACACATGCAATGGTTCCATATTCCCCTCCTATCACAAGTCGTTCTCCCTGTCTTGGGATCATGGTTCTTCCTATACATTTTCCCACCAGAAATGCGATATCTTTTGCAAGGATTACCCGTCCCTTAACCGCTTTTACCGTCAGATGTACCTCATATTTTCCCTGCTGGGTCATATAAAATACAATCGATAACATCTTTACATTCTCTTTTTTTAAGGCTGTTTTTATACGTTTTTCCAGATATTCATCCTGAAAGATCCCCGCATCCAGTTCTCTGGTTGTATACTGTATCATCTTTGCAAAGCTTGTAAGCTGTGTGGCATATCCTTCTCTTGTCTGCAGCATCCTGTGATTCCACATCAATATCTGTTTGGCATTTTCAAACACTTCCAGACTTTCCCTTAGGAAACGCGGCGCAAGCATGCATTGCCTTTTCAGTCTTTTTTTCAATTCCATATTCAGTTCTGCACCATACTCTTCTGCTGCACACATGATTTCATACATCATCTGATATGTTTTCTCCCGCCTCTCGCCGAGACACACTTCTTTTCGCTCACAACCGGCACAGACATTCCCCGTTACTTTGTCAAACATTTCATCAATTTCTTCTTTGGACAATGTTCCTTTATAATGTTCCATATTTAAAAATGTTTTTGATAGATGCTGCAGAGACTCCGCAAATTTGTCCATCTGCACCACATATGGATTCACAAATATTTCCTGTTCTTTTATCCGTGCCACTTTATTGCTCCCCTTTCGACCTTTTCTTTTTATTTCCCCGATAAACAGAAAAAAGCTTCAGGAATCTCTTCCTGAAGCTTATCATTTGTTCCGAGTACTCTTATTTTGCTTTGAAAATTATCTCATTATTATGTACCAGACCCAGCTTTTCTTTCGCCACGTCTTCTACGTATTTGTCTGTTCCGACATATTTATCTAATTCTTTGATCTCTTTTGACCGGTCTTTTTCTGCCTGGATCTGCTCTTTCAGTTCTGTCTCCTGCGCCTGATATTCTCTGTTCTTCGCCTTTAACGTCATACTGTTCGCAGACACCATAACTGTCAGCAAAAGAACAACAGCACTAATCGCCAGCACACTTCTCTTATGATCCTGAGAACGCCTGCACTGCCGTCTTCTGCGGTTTCTCTGTTTTACATCTTTCATCTTATTTTACTCACCCTTGTTTGACATCTCTGTCATTCCACTCACCTGTTAATTGCCTTTATTCTATCTTTTTTTCCGGCCTTTTTCAAGTGTTTCAGCCAAAAACCCGCTTCCCGGACATACAATTTTTCGATACCACTTCCTGACAGCCACTAGGAAAACCGACATAGCTGATGCTCCAAGCCCAATACCTAGTACAAAATACCACCTTACACTACCACTACTTGTGTAGTAAATCTGCACAAACAAAAAAATTGCGGTTCCGACCCAGTATGCCAGATCTTCCAGCTCAACGATCCAGTGCGTATGATGTATCACATTTCGCAGACAGCTTATGCAGCGGTATACAAGACGTACAATTGCTCCGGACAATATTGCAGAAAGAAATATAAATAATTCTTTTGTTATTCCCATCTCATATTTCCATCCCGTTTCATAAATTTCACCGGATTTCTCTCCGCTTTTTCAGCGAAACAATTTTCCAAACAGACTTTCCGCCTGTTTTCCGGGAGACTGTATATCCGAATAAGAGATACTTTCAATGTTGCCGGACAGATCAATCTCTCCCTTTTCCAGATTCACCCGGTTTACATGCAGATCCGTGCCCTTTACCATGAGCATTCCCTGCTCCGTCTCCAACAATATCTCATTCAGATTAAAAGACAGGACATCCAACACTCCGGTCACCAGTCCGGTTTTCCGGTTATTTAATACCAGTTTATGGCTTTTTTGTACTGCTGTGGTCTCCAAAACTATCACAACCTTTCTTACTAATCATATGAACAGAAATCACAAATTATGACTTTTCATATGATCACTTAAGAAAGGTTGTGCTGATCTGCTGATTTTTCGCAGGCTCTTTATTTATTTTATAAATATTTGAACAGGTCTCCTGCCTCTTCTTTTTTTGTCGTATCCTTGATATCAAGTACTTCTACTTTTACGGTTCTTGTTCCAAACTGGATTTCTATGATATCTCCCGGTTTTACCTTTACCGATGCCTTGGCCGGCTTGTCATTCACCAGTACACGACCGGCATCGCAGGCTTCGTTAGCTACGGTCCGGCGTTTGATCAGTCTGGAAACTTTTAAAAATTTATCTAATCTCATATCTTTATTCTCCTGCATACTTTGGTATCTACAGTGCCTGTAGGTTGCAGCTTCTTTCGAACGCATAACGATTGAAAAACCGGAGGGCATCAAGATACTCTCCGGCATAAAATACATTTATAAATATTACAATTCAGACTACTCGTTGATAGCATCCTTTAATGCTTTACCAGCTTTGAATTTTGGTGCTTTACATGCAGCAATCTTCATAGTCTCGCCTGTCTGAGGATTTCTTCCTTCTCTTTCAGCTCTCATGCTTACTTCGAAAGTACCAAATCCAACAACCTGTACTTTATGTTCTTTCTTTAATTCTTCTGTAACAACATCGATAAAAGCTTTTAAAGCTTTTTCAGAGTCTTTCTTTGATAATTCTGCCTGGTCAGCAATTGCTGCGATCAGTTCTGTCTTATTCATGGATTGTTCCTCCTCTTATTTACATTTAGAATTCACGATTTCAATTCTTTTTATACAAAGTCAACGTCCATACCCGTCATATGGCATGCCTTTATGTACTGTTATACCTGTTTTCACTGTGAATGTCAAGGTAAATCCCCCGTTTCCCCTGTATTTTCAAGCTTTTTCGCTATTTTACCATACCTTTAAAGTTCAAATCCAAATACTTCTTTTAAAAACATTTTTTTCTCTTCTGTCTGCCTTATCGCAGTCTGAAGCTTTTCTATGTTTTTTACCGATATCCATGCTTTATTTGTACAATAATACGAATTGGCCGTTTTCCAGAATTTTTCCGGATAGATCAGACGGATCTTCAGATATTCCATTTCGCCCTCCGTAAGCGGATGTATTGCCGAATAGGCATTCAGCATGCCATCACCCAGGCGGATCTTCCATCCACTTTTTTCCAGAACCTTCCTGAGGAAATAATACAGATCTTCCACCTGAATGTCCCTGCGGAATTTTTCAAAATTGGTTGTGGCGATTCCTTCTTTTGTCATAATGATATTATGATAATTATACTCTCCATGTATCATACCGGACTTCTTCATCTCTTCGGCATACAGTTTCTCATAATCCGACCGCTCCAGTTCTTCCACTGCTGCCTCTGCCCATTGATACATCTGATCAAACTGTTTCAAAAAGGCAAATTCAAACTCACCCTTGGGAACAACTTTTCTTGTAAACTGCCGGACCTTTTTCAATTCACGATTATGCCGTCTGTATTTTTCATCTGTTTTGGTTCCTTCCGGTATCCCATGTTCCAGTTCATAACGCATAATGATATGTAGTTTTGCCAGATTTCCCGCCGCTTCAAATATTTCCCTTGTCTTCTTAATGTCGCATTCACGTCCGGCAAAACATTTCTTTAATATGTACCGGTCTCCGTTATCCAATGCAGATATATATTCGCCGTTACGGTTCGTGACCACATAATCGATCCTATGATACCCCTGCTCATAAAGCCGTGTATAAAGTTCACATAACGCAGGGATTCTCTTCTCAGATGTTGTAATCTCCTTTAAAAGGAATAATCCCTTATTTGTTTCGCATAAAACAGCACCCCTGACTTTGCGGGTGCTGCTTACTTCTATATCATATTGTTCCAGTATTTTTTGTTCAAATTCCTGCATTTATATTCCCCGCGCTTTACACTTGATATTCTTTTTAAATGTATGTGGGAAATATAAAAAATATTCACTGCTGTTATACTTCTTTATCCGGGAAACTATATTTCAGCAGGATCTCTTTGGTGTTCATTTCCGGATTCTCGATCACAAGGTTCAATAATTCGTTTAACTTTTCCCCTATCTCTTTTCCCGGCTTCATTCCCGCCCGGATCAGATCTCTACCTGTCACAGCTAATTCTTTTAATGAAACACACTGGCCTTTTTCTATAATCTCTGCATATGTCTGTTCTACTTCATCGAGGTTTTTTAATTTTTCTGCTCTCTGGTACTCACTTTGTGCCAGAACATCTGCTCTCCTTACTTCCATATAGTATGGGAAAATGTCTTCGCCGATCTTATTCATTGCCCTTCTGACATTTTTCGGCACGGCCGGCATGCGGTAATCATGATTCAGCACAAGTCTTGTAACCTTATGCAGCGTATCATTATCGAACTTTAATCTCCGAAGCACTTCTTTGGCAATCCGCTCGCTTCCTAATGCATGCATTTTAAAATGCGCCACACCGTCTTCATCCATCGTCTTGTATTCCGGTTTACCTGTATCATGCAGTAACATTGTTAATCTTAAGATCTTATCATTGCGGACATTCATCATCGCATGAATGGTATGTTCCCCGACTGTGTACATATGATGCAGTGTTTCCTGCTTTGTCTCCATCATACGGTCAAATTCCGGCAAAAATACCTTCGTAATCCCAAGTTCATAAGCAGTTCTTATAAGCTCCGGCCGGTCAGATGTCAGCATCTTCACCAGTTCTACCTGTATCCTCTCCGCACTGATATTTTCCAGTGTCGGCGCAAGAAGCTTCATTCCTTCTTTCGTCTCCTCATCAATCTCAAATCCAAGCTGTGCCGCAAATCTGACGCCTCTTAAAATCCGGAGCGCATCTTCCGAGAAACGTTCCCTGGCATTTCCCACACAGCGGATCATATGCTTTTCCAGATCCTGCATTCCTCCAAAGATATCTACGATCCCATCCTTGTCATTGTATGCCATAGCATTGATCGTAAAGTCTCGTCTGAGCAGGTCTTCTTTCAGATTTCTTGTAAATGTGACTTCTTTCGGATGTCTGCTGTCTTCGTATTTTCCATCGATTCTGTACGTCGTAACTTCGTATCCCTCATGATTCAAAAGTACGGTTATCGTTCCATGCTCAATTCCCGTATCAAATGTTTTGTCAAATAATGCCTTTGTCTCTTCCGGCATTGCTGATGTTGTAATATCCCAGTCGCCCGGTTCTCTGCCAAGGATGGAATCTCTGACACATCCCCCGACTGCGTATGCTTCAAATCCATGCAACTGTAAGGTATGAATGATAAACTGTACATCATCCGGTAATTTTATATTATAGTTATTCACAAATATTTCCTCCGTTTATCCACGTTATCAACATTCTATATCATACCATATTTTTGCCGGTGGCTGTTGATAAAAAATGGACGGTAGATTCCTAAAATCCACCATCCATTACTTATAATCTCTTTATTCTTAGTATGATTTTCCCCAGTAAGCCATGTGTTTCGCAGGTTTTCCGCAATAGATACATTTATCGGAAATAAACTCTTCATCTTCGATCAGACATCTTGTTGCAGCTCCGCCTGTCTGATATTTTACTTCGCCCTCACATTCCGGATCTCCACACCAGCATGCTTTTACAAATCCACGGTTGGCTTTGAACTTCTCAACCATTTCATCCATTGTAGTAGCTGTATCAATGTGGCTGTTCAGGAATTCTTCTGCTCTGTTGTACATATCCTGCTGCTCCTGCTCTAAGATCTCGCGCAGTTTTACTGCGATCTCATCGAGAGATACAACGATCTTTTCACGGTTATCACGACGTACAACAACAACCTGGTTCTTCTCGATATCCTTTGGCCCGATCTCGATACGTGTTGGGATACCAAGGATCTCCTGCTCAGAGAATTTCCATCCTGTACTCTTATCAGAGTCATCGATCTTCACTCTGTATCCTGCTTTTTTCAGTTCGTCAAGCAGTGCATAAGATCTGTCAAGCACGCCTTCTTTGTGCTGGGCGATTGGGATGATTCTACATTCAACCGGTGCTACGTGTGGTGGCAATACCAGTCCGTCATCGTCACCGTGAACCATGATCAGGGCTCCGATACTTCTTGTTGACCATCCCCATGATGTCTCATACGCACTGTGCAGTTCGTTGTTCTTATCTACATATTTGATTCCGAATGCATCCGGGAATCCGTTTCCGAAGAAATGGCTTGTCGCAGACTGAAGTGCTTTTCCGTCATGCATCAGTGCTTCGATCGTGTATGTGTCTTCTGCTCCGGCGAATTTCTCGTGTTCTGCCTTTCTTCCTGCTACGAATGGGATAGCCATTGTCTCTTTATAGCAATCCTTATAAACTTCCCACATCTGGATTGTTCTTTCTTCTGCTTCTTCATATGTTGCATGAAGTGTGTGACCTTCCTGCCATAAGAATTCTCTTGAACGAAGGAATGGTCTTGTTGTCTTCTCCCAACGGAGAACGGAGTTCCACTGGTTCCATACCTTTGGAAGATCTCTGTATGATTTTACAGTCTTTGCCCAGAGGTCACAGAACAATGTCTCTGATGTAGGGCGTACGCATAATCTTTCCTGCAGTCTTTCCATTCCACCGTGTGTTACCCATGCAACTTCCGGTGCGAATCCTTCTACGTGATCAGCTTCTTTTTCCAGAAGTGACTCCGGAATCAGTACTGGCAGGTATACATTCTCAACTCCTGTTTCTTTGAAACGTCTGTCAAGATCTGCCTGGATCAGTTCCCAGATCGCATAACCGTTCGGTAAGTAGTTCATGCATCCTTTTACGCTTGAATAATCACAAAGATTTGCTTCACGTACAACGTCTGTGTACCACTGTGCGAAATCTTCGTCACGAGATGTAATGTTTTTGACTAATTTTTCCTTTGCCATGTTTCTCTTCTCCTTTTCAATTTTGGTGGAATCCTTATTCCACGTTATTTTTTTGCCGGGAGTTCCGCAACCTGGCAATTGCTTCTGTATGCGAATGTCTCTTTTAAATGCATCGCACAAAAAACGCCGGGCCTTTCGACTCCCCGAAAAAGGGACCGAAAAGCTCGGCGGTACCACCCTAGTTAACTGCGACCCTTTCGCAGCTCTCTTCATTGGCCGTTAACGCCGGCTGACACGCTGCACTTTCATGCAGTGGCTCCAGGACCGGTTCCATGTGATGAACAGCAGATATCTCACACCATATGATATCCTCTCTGCGGCTGGATTCTCATGTACTAATTCCCTTCATCGCCATAAAATTTTTTTTGAATTGTCAATTATTTTAATCCATGAAATATGTTTTGTCAAGATATTATCTCTATCCCTGCTTCCGCCAATGTCTGCTTGCAGTTTTTTCCCCTCCATGATTTAATAAGTATATCATTTGTCTTAACAAAGGAGAAGTATATGGCTACTTTAAATATATTATATGAAGACCCACACATCCTCGTCTGTGTCAAACCACATGGCATAGCAACCCAGAGCAAAAGCATCCGTTACCCGGACATGGTCAGCCTGATCAAGAATCATCTGGCGAAAGCTTCCGGCACTTCCGGAAAATCCGGTGCACCAAAATCCATTGGTTCCAGAACCCCAGGCTCTGCTGAGCCTTACCTTGCCGTCATCCACAGACTCGACCAGCCCGTTGCCGGAATCCTTGTCTTTGCCAAGACTCCGGCTGCTGCAAAAGATCTGAATAAGCAGTTACAGAATCAGGGTTTCGAGAAATATTACCGCGCGCTTGTCACCAATGCGCCTTCCGAGAAAGAAGGAACACTCGAGGATTATATGGTCAAAGATGCCCGGACGAACACTTCCCGAATCTGTTCTGCAAAGGAAAACGGAGCGAAGATTGCACGGCTGCATTATGATACGGTTCCTGACCATAGCCGGTTGTTTTCAACTGTTTCCGGCAGCTCTTCCTCTGTTGATATCTCTCTGTCTTCGCAAAGTCAGGAATGTCACGAGACCGAACTTGAGATTCATCTGGACACCGGACGTCATCACCAGATCCGTGTGCAGCTTGCCTCCATTGGATGCCCGATCGTCGGAGATACAAAATATAACCCGGAGCTTACCGGCAATAAAGGATGGCAGACAATCCGATTGTGTGCTTATAAGCTCGATTTCAAACATCCGGTCACACACAAGGCGATGCATTTTCAATTAGAGGCCGATCCGGCATAATTCAGTTATCCTGAAAAGAGGAGCGGGAAATTCCCACTCCTCTTTTTCGCCGATACATATGCCCTCTATGCTTCTGCTACATCCTCAGTCAGAGCTTCTTCATATTTCTCAAGGATAATATTCTGAATGCGCTCTCTTGTTCCTGAGTTGATTGGATGCGCAATATCTCTATACTCTCCATCCAATGCTTTCTTGCTTGGCATTGCGATAAAGAGTCCTTTTTCTCCTTCAATCACCTTAATATCGTGTACCACAAATTCCTCATCCATGGTAATGGAAACGACAGCTTTCAGCTTGCCCTCCTTTGCTACTTTACGTACTCGTACATCTGTAATCTGCATGTTGTTCTAGCCCCTTTCTTCTAGCCTTTGCACTGCTTTTTCTTAAAGTGCATACCTCTCATTTTTTTCTACGACTACCTTCACACCATTTTCACCAACATAGCGTGTGTTTGCCCGGATCGTATCCCTGCTTTCTACAATACAGTTCTCAATATATGCATTGTCTCCGAGATAGACATCATTAAGAATAATGGAATTCTTAATGACACAGTTGTTCCCCACGAATGTCTTCTTGAAAAGAATCGAATTCTCGACTGTACCATTAATGATACTTCCACTCGCCACAAGGCTGTTCTTAACCATAGATCCCGGGTTGTATTTTGCCGGCGGCAAGTCGCTGACCTTGGAATAAATACCCGGCTGTGTCCGGAAGAAATACTCACGTACTTCCGGTTTCAGGAAATCCATATTCGTCTGATAATATGCATCCACTGTTGAAATGTTGCTCCAGTAATCTTTTATTTTATAACCGTAGATTTTCTTCAGATTCTTATATCTGATAAGAATATCGGTCACAAAATCATGTCTGTCATCTTCTGCGCAATGTTCGATCAGATCGATCAGCTGGCGTCTTCTGATTACATAGATACCTGTCGATACAATCTGCGACTGTGCCACCATCGGCTTTTCCTCGAACTCTTCAATACGCATCGAATCATTCATCTTGATCGTTCCGAAACGGCTTGCATCTTCGTTCGGACCAAGTTCTTTGCATACCACTGTAATATCCGCTTTCTTTGCAATGTGATATTCCAGTACTTTGTTATAATCCATCTTATATACAGCATCACCGGATGTAATGATTACATAAGGTTCGTGACATCTCTTTAAGAAATCCAGATTCTGATAAATTGCGTCTGCTGTTCCGCGGTACCAGTATCCGTTCTCCGCGGTGATCGTCGGGGTAAATACATATAATCCCCCCTGCTTTCTTCCGAAATCCCACCATTTTGAAGAATTCAGATGTTCATTCAACGAACGGGCATTGTACTGTGTCAGAACTGCCACCTTCTGAATATGAGAGTTTGACATATTACTGAGTGCAAAGTCAATCGCTCTGTAACTTCCGGCGATCGGCATTGCTGCCACTGCTCTTTTATGTGTCAGTTCACGCATCTTATTGCTGTTACCACCTGCTAAAATAATTCCTACTGCTCTCATGCTCGTTCACCTGCCTTTATCAATGTTTCTCCACTTTCCAGTACTCCATTCGGGTAATCTTCTTTGGATGTTACTCCACTGATAGCAGTGTTCTTTCCAATCTGCACCCCATCCGGTATTACAGATTTTTCACCCACGGCAACCAGGCCAAATGAATAAATTGCCGGTTTTAATTTGTTCGGTATATCACTTCCGATGCCAAATGTAGTATTATCCCCAACCAGGCAATTTTCTGCAACGATTGCCTTGTCCATGACACAATTCTTACCAACCCTGGTATCTTTCATGATAATAGAATCCCTGATCACGGATCCTTCTCCTATAACAACTCCGGATCCGATAATACTGTTATGTACTTCACCATATACTTCCGCACCGTTACAGATAATACTTCTCTCAATCACTGACTGTGCCGAAATATACTGTGGCGGCAGAATCTCACTGTTGGTATATATCTTCCAGAATTCTTCATATAAATTGAACTCCGGTATGATATCGATCAGTTCCATATTGGCTTCCCAGTAAGATCCCAGTGTTCCGACATCTTTCCAGTAACCGTTATATTCATATGCGAACAATCTCTCGCCTTTATTGTGACAATATGGAATGATATGCTTTCCGAAGTCACAACCAGGCTCGTCCTTCAATGTCTCCAACGCTTCCTTCAGGACTTTCCATGAGAATATATAAATTCCCATAGATGCCAGATTACTCTTTGGTTCCGCAGGTTTTTCCTGGAATTCCTGAATTCTTCCATCTTCATCTGCGATAACAATACCGAAACGGCTTGCCTCTTCCATCGGCACCGGCATTGCCGCAATCGTCACGTCTGCGTTATTCGCCTTATGATAATCCAGCATTACTTCATAGTCCATTTTATAAATGTGATCCCCTGATAAGATCAGTACATAATCCGGATCAAACTGCTCCATATAATCCAGATTCTGATAAATTGCGTTCGCAGTTCCGGAATACCATTCACTGCTTCCGCTTCTCTCATATGGTGGAAGAACCGTTACTCCTCCGTAATTCCTGTCAAGATCCCAGGGAATACCGATTCCTATATGCGCATTCAATCTCAATGGCTGATACTGGGTCAATACACCCACCGTATCAATTCCTGAATTAATGCAGTTGCTGAGTGGAAAGTCAATAATGCGATATTTACCTCCAAATGCAACGGCAGGTTTTGCAACTTTTGCTGTGAGGACTCCAAGTCTGCTGCCCTGTCCTCCTGCCAGCAGCATTGCTATCATTTCCTTCTTTCTCATGTCATCACCCCTTCTCAGTAGTCTTGCTTTTTCTATTATACCATACTTCTTCTTACGTAGCTAACAATTTTTACAGTTTTTTTTCGATTTTCGCAAACTTTTTGTTAAATTATTACAAAAACTTACGGCTTGGATTTTTTTTGATATATGTTTATAATAATATGAAGAACATGTAGTTTTTATGATGATCTTTTTACCTATATTATTAAAAAGGATGGTATATTATGTATAAAATTAATTTTGAAAAACCTGTACACGTACACTTTATCGGAATCGGCGGTATCAGCATGAGTGGTCTTGCCGAGATACTTTTAAAAGAAGGTTTCACTATTTCCGGATCTGATAATAAAGAATCCGCCCTCACAGATCATCTGGAAAAGCTGGGGGCCAAAGTATTCTACGGACAGAAAGCTTCTAATATTATTTCCGGCATCGATGTTGTTGTATATACTGCCGCAATTCATCCTGATAACGAAGAATTCGCAGAAGCTGTAAAACAGAATCTTCCTATGCTGACCCGTGCAGAACTGCTCGGACAGTTAATGACCAACTATGATGTACCGATCGCAATTTCCGGTACCCACGGCAAGACAACGACAACTTCTATGCTGTCACACATTTTACTTGCCGGAGAACTGGATCCTACCATCTCTGTCGGCGGCATCTTAAAGGCTATCGGCGGTAACATCCGTGTAGGTAATTCTGAATATTTTGTCACAGAAGCCTGTGAATATACGAACAGTTTCCTGCATTTCTTCCCGAAGATCGGCGTAATCCTGAATATTGACGAAGATCATCTGGATTTCTTCAAAGACCTGGCTGATATCCGTAATTCTTTCCACCGCTTTGCGAAATTACTTCCAAAGGATGGAACACTTGTTATCAACGACAACATTCCTGATCTCGAAGAGATCACTGCTGACCTTGACTGCCGCGTGATCCGTTACGGTAATGACAGCTCTCTTGACTACAGTGCAACCAATATCCTTCATGATAAGAAGGGAGAGGCCTCTTTCGATCTGGTAAAATCCGGTGAATTTATCGACCGTATCTCATTATCGGTGAATGGAGATCATAATGTATCCAATGCATTATCAGCCATTGCCGTTGCAGACCTTCTCGGAGTTCCATTTACCAAGATCAAAGAAGGACTGAAATCGTTCCACGGCACAGACCGTCGTTTCGAATATAAAGGTGAAGTTAATGGAGTTACCGTCATTGATGATTATGCTCATCACCCAACAGAGATCAATGCAACTTTAACAGCGGCCAAGGAATACCCGCACAAAGAAATATGGTGCATCTTCCAGCCACATACTTATACACGTACCAAAGCATTATTCCCTGAATTTGTAGATGCCCTGACACATGCCGATCATGTGATCCTCGCAGACATCTACGCTGCCCGTGAGACAGATACTCTGGGCATGTCTTCTGAGATGATCGCAGAAGAATTAAAGAAAAAAGGATGCGATGCTTACTATTTCCCAAGCTTTGAAGAGATTGAAAACTTCTGTCTGGACAAGTGCCAGAAGGGAGATGTGTTGATAACTATGGGAGCCGGAAACGTTGTAAACATTGGGGAAAACCTGCTTAAACACTAGTTATCCACATTATCCACACAATTTTATCCACAAAAAAGTCGGATTTTGACTCAAAAATTTCTTTTTTCCCCGTCTTCCCGGTGCTATAATGTGTCTACGATGAAACGAAAGATACAAAAAGTTCTGGGGAGGACGGGGAATTATTATGAAGGAATTAAAACTTACGAAGTATGTACAGACGAACGCGACTGTACTGGACAATGAATTTATCGACCAGTATATGGTCAGAGCCAATGGAGAATATGTCAAAGTATATCTCCTGCTTCTCCGTCATATGAATCAGTCCTCCGGATGTCTTTCTGTTTCCGAGCTGGCTGATCTGCTCGAGTGCACAGAGAAGGATGTACTCCGCGCATTAAGATACTGGAAGAGTGAAGGACTCCTTGATTATCTGGATGACACTCCGGATGATCCGACTCCGCAAAGTACGGTCCGTTCATCCGTACCAACTTCCGAATTACACGATGTACAGTCCGGCTATATGACTGCGTCCGTTCCATCTATGACAAATCAGATGGATTACCCTGTTGATTCTGTCGAAGCCCCTGTTTCTGCGGTTCCGGCATCTACAACAAATATACAGCAGTACCGTAGCCGTAAGGAACGTGCAGAATTCAAAGAATTACTCTTTGTTGCCGAACAGTATCTCGGCAAGACACTTTCCGCTACTGATATTGACCAGATTACTTATTTTTATGACACACTGAATATGTCAGCTGAACTTATTGAGTATCTGATCGAATATTGTGTCGAAAATGGTCACAAGAGTATGCATTATATTAATAAGGTGGCCTTATCATGGCATGAAGAAAACATAACAACTGTGAATCTTGCCAAGACAAGTTCATTTCTTTATAATAAGAACTGTTATTGCGTCCTGAATGCATATGGGATTAAGGGCCGCGGTCCTGCCGCTTCTGAGATTGCCTATATCCGCAAATGGTCAGAAGAATATGGTTTTGCTCTGGAAGTAATCCTTGAAGCATGTGACCGTACGATGAATGCCATTCATCAGCCAAGCTTTGACTATACCGATTCCATTCTGAAGCGCTGGAAGGACAAGAATGTCCGTCAGTTAAAAGATATTGATGCGGTAGATGCTGATTATCGCAAAGAGAAGGAACGTGCGAAAGAGCTCGCAAAGGAACGCAAAAGACAGCAACAGGCACAGAAGCCTGCAATTAACCAGAACAATAAGTTCAACAATTTCGACGGACGTTCTTATGACATGAATGATCTGGAACGTCGTCTGGTTCAGCAATAAAGTATACATATCAGATTCTATTATGCGAATGCAGAGGAGTTTTCCATAACATGGCACTTTCCAATTCTCAGTACGATCATTTAATGCGTACTTATGAACAAAAACAACTGGATAATGAGTTTCAACTCAGAAAACGCTATGAGAAGGCATACGCCCTCATTCCCGAATTAGAGGAAGTGGATCATTCCATCTCCTCTTTAAGTGTTAAAAAGGCAAGACTGCTTCTGGACGGAGATCAGACTGCTCTTTCTTCTTTAAAATCAGAGCTCAAAGAACTCTCCGCCAGAAAGCCGACTTTATTAAAAGCACATGGTCTTCCTGCCAATTACCTTGAATTACACTATCAGTGTCCGGATTGTAAAGATACCGGTTATATTGGCACACATAAATGTCACTGTTTCAAAAAAGCGATTGTAGATTATTTATATACGCAATCTAATCTCAAAGATATCCTTGACAAAGAGAACTTTTCAACCTGTTCTCTGTCCTATTATTCCAGGAATCATATCGATCCGCTTACCGGACGTTCTTCTCTGGAATCAATGGAAACTGCATTAAATGTCTGTCACAACTTCGTAGATACATTTTCTAAAGAATTTCATAACATACTACTGTATGGAGATACCGGTGTCGGAAAGACTTTTCTTTCTCACTGCATCGCAAAAGAATTAATGGATTCCGCTTATTCCGTTATTTACTTTACAGCAGCCGGACTTTTTGATATCCTTGCAGAGAATACATTTGGTAAAAGACAGGACAAGGATTCTGATGTATTTGAACACATCTATGACTGTGACTTGCTGATCATTGATGATCTGGGTACAGAACTGCCGAATTCATTTACTGTATCCCAGTTGTTCATTTGTCTGAATGAACGCATATTAAGGCAGAAATCAACCATAATATCTACCAACCTTGCATTGGAGGATATAAAATCAATCTACTCGGAACGGACATTCTCACGAATCAGCAGTAATTATACAATTCTGCGTATTACCGGTGACGATATCCGTATCCAAAAAAAATTATTAAACCTGGGAGGTACTAATGATGTTACGCCGTAACGATCGTAATCTTGAGAATATACCGGTAGGAGCACTTGGACTGATCGCTCTTGACGGTTGTACAGAGATGGGAGCAAAAGTAAATGATTATCTCGTAAAATGGAGAAAGGAAGATGGACATATTCATAAGAACGATGTCGCTTTCATAGGCTATGAGAAAGACACTTACTTAATCGATGCAAAAGTTCCACGTTTTGGTTCAGGTGAAGCAAAAGGTATTATTAATGAATCCGTTCGTGGTAAAGATCTTTATCTTATGGTCGATGTATGTAACTACAGCCTGACATATTCCCTGACAGGAAATATTAACCATATGTCCCCTGACGATCATTATCAGAACTTGAAACGTATTATTGCAGCAGTAGGTGGAAAAGGACGTCGTATTAACGTCATTATGCCATTCTTATATGAAAGCCGTCAGCACAAGAGAAGCAGTCGTGAATCTCTGGACTGCGCACTCGCTCTTCAGGAGCTTGTCCGTATGGGTGTTGACAATATCATCACATTTGATGCTCACGATCCTCGTGTACAGAATGCGATTCCATTAAACGGATTTGAAACAATCCGTCCGACATACCAGTTCGTCAAAGGTCTTCTCCGTACCTTTAAAGACCTTCAGATCGACAGCGATCACATGATGGCAATCAGCCCGGATGAAGGTGCTACAGGACGTGCAATTTATCTTGCCAACGTACTGAACCTTGATATGGGTATGTTCTACAAACGCCGTGACTTCTCACGTGTGGTAGACGGCCGTAACCCGATCGTTGCTCATGAGTTCCTTGGATCTTCCGTAGAAGGAAAAGATGTGATCATCCTTGATGACATGATTTCTTCCGGTGACAGTATGTTAGACGTTGCCCGCCAGTTAAAACAGCGCAAAGCAAAACGTATCTTCTGCGCTGCTACATTCGGTCTGTTCACAAACGGTCTGGAGAAATTCGACCAGGCATATGAAGAAGGTATCTTAGACGCTGTTCTGACTACCAACCTGATCTACCAGACACCTGAACTTCTGAAACGTCCATATTATATTAACTGTGATATGAGCAAATATATTGCCCTCGTGATCGACACTCTTAACCACGATGGTTCTATCAGCAGTATCCTGAATCCTATCGAAAGAATTCAGAATGTTGTCAATAAGTATAAAAATGGTGAAGAGATTTAATAGTATCTACAGGACCTGCCACAGGCAGCTCCTTACGAATGCACGTGATTAAAAAATGCTGCCGGGAATTTCCCGACAGCATTTTTTTAAAGTTCTATCTTGTGATAAACAAGTCCGGCTTCTTTCATCACCTGTTCTTCTCTCGTCTGACAGGTAAATATGATCACTTGTTTCTTATGTTCTTTCAACCATCTGAGTGTCTGAAGCATTCTCTCCTCATCATAATATGCAAATGCATCATCCAGTATCACCGGCATCTCTTCCTCACATAAAAGCTCTCCCACTGCCATACGGAGTGCCAGATAGACCTGTTCTACCGTTCCACGGCTTACCTGTTCAATCTCTACTCTCTTTTCATCTGTCATAAGCGATACATGAAGTTTTTCATCTGTCACAAGCTTTTTATATTTTCCACCTGTGATCTCACAGATGAATGATGACGCTTTCTCATTCAGATCTCTTTTTAGATATCCCCGCATCTCCTCTGACAACTGTTCCAGATGATCTGCCGCCATCTGGACCGCCTGGCGTTTCATCTCATATTCCCTGGAACGCTCATTAACTTCATCCAGTTCCGCGAGCTGTTCTCCCAGGTTGTCATACTGAATTTTCTTCTCTTTTAATTCCGCTGTAATATGCGATTTCTCCCAGCGTAACTTCTCTATCGGAACTTTCTCCTCTTCCTGCGTGATCTCTTCAAGGATAATCTCTGGCTCTGTTTTTACCTGTTTTTTTCCAACTTTCATCCGGTTCCATATATATAAGCCGAACGCAAGGAATAACACAATAGCAATCAGATAATTCCACGGTTTCGAAAACAAGATGACTGCAATCACAATAACCAGTGCAAACACCAGAAGCTCCATTGGATGGATCCTCCATTTTTCTGGACGAATCTCATCCATGACACCTTTTCCATGTTCTTCTTCCCTCTGGCGCTCTTTTTTCTTTTCTTCTTCCTTTTCCAGCCGATATGCAAGTTCTTCTTCTACACGTTCCAGTTCTTCTTCCAGATGATGTACATCACGCCAGACAAAAGATACTTCCTGCTCAAGTTTTTCACGTTTCTGCTGCTTTTGAGCCATTTCCATACGGATCTCATTTTCCAGGATCTTCTTCCTGCCCCGTAACTGTTCCAATGCACCGGCCAGGTCGATTTCTCCGTTTCCCGAGGTGTAATAGTTTGTCGCATAATTTTTCAGCTCTGCCACAATACTTTCCCCCATCTGTGCATTCCTCTGGCTCATGGAAACGGTATTATCGTAACGTTCTGCGTCCATCTCCCCAAGCAGCATCTGAAGATCTCCGTCTTCTACAGACAGTACTTCACCGTCCTCTTCACAGATCAGTTCCGCTTTTTTAGAATATTTATCAAAATTTCTTTCGATACGGAAATGTTTCTCTCCACTTTTGAACTTCAATATACCAGAATAGTAATTAGGATTTTCCCACGGTTCGTATATACTGAAAGTATCATTTTGCGCAGCCCGTCCTCTCCCTCTTTCTATTCCGAAAAGCATTCCCCTGATGAATGTATGGATTGTAGACTTTCCTGATTCGTTTTCCCCGTGAATCAGGTTGATCCCCTCATCCAGATCTATCTGCCGGTCATGAAATTTTCCAAAGTTTTTTAACAATAATTCATTAATCTGCATCTTTCGGTTCTATCCTCTTCTCGTCTCCATCAAAGCCTGCACTCCTTCACAGAGTGCCTGGTACTCCAGACTGTCGGCCGGATAGCCACTCAGGCTTTCAATATATTGTCCGAGAATGTTTCCTTTATTTTCATTTTTTAATTTTTCAAAGTCATATGCAGGCTTTGTGTGGTCTGTAATCTCCACCACATTACCGTATGGATCCATATGATCCAGCTCATACCAGATATCCGGATCTCGATAACCAGTCAGTGTAATCTTATACATGTTCTGCTTTCCCTGCTCTTCGATCATATCTGCAATCTTTTGCCTCAGTACATGGCCGGTCACAGATTTATCCACCTGTACCTCGCAGTGTCTGTATTCTCGCAGTGCATGTGGCACAAAACGGATCTGACAACCATTTCCGGTGATCTTTCCTTCGATATAACCATGAGCTCCTGTATCACCTACATCCGTCGGCTCCAGCGATCCGGCATATGCCATCCGGTTCTCCACCAGCATCTGCGGCTTGTGGATATGTCCAAATGCAGCATAATCATACCCAAGCGTCATGATCTGACTACTCTTGATCGGAATATGTTTCTCATCCCCGCCGTGTGCAAGCAAAATCTCATACTTCTGCCGTCCTTCCGGAACTGCATGATCATATAACGGCTCCAGAATTTCTCTGGAATGATAACTGCATCCATAGACAGCCGTCTGGATCCGGTCAAGTTCCACACAGCTCATTTCCTGCGAGCAGATCATGTGCACATGCGGTGCCCAGGTAAATGTTCGGTAATAAGAGTTTTTCCTGATATGATCATGATTACCGGCGATCATAACAACTTCTGTCTGCTCCAGCATCTCCAGTATGGAATTCATTTCTTTTAATTCTCTTAAAAGTGGCTGCCTGTGGAACAGGTCCCCCGCGATCAGCAACAAATCTGTCTTTTTCTGATTGCAGATTGTTATGATATCACGAAAGCTGTCCCAGAGCTCCTGTTCTCTATTTTGACTGTACGCGTTTCCCGCGTCCGGCTTTGCCCCTAAATGCAAGTCTGCGATGTGTATGAACTTCATCCTCGCTTCCCTCTTTCTGTTCTGTCTTCTCTTTCGATGGCAGTGTTACGACAAACTGTGTCCGGTTGTCATCACTTTTTGCCAGGATTCTTCCTCCGTGCAGCTCCACGATCTGTTTGGCGATCGCAAGTCCCAGACCTGCGCCGCCGGTTCCTGTCGATCTGGAACCATCCACGCGATAGAATTTCTCGAATATCGTCTGAAGCATATCGCCCGGAATCTTATCACCTGCATTGGTAAATGTGATCTCGATGTCACCATCCTTCATTTTCGCTTCGATCCGGATCTCCGTATCTGCATAGCAGTAAGCAATTGCATTTCTTAAGATATTATCGAATACTCTTGCAAGCTTATCCGGATCTCCGTAGATCATCAGATCTTCTTCTACATCCACTTCACAGGTCAGCTTCTTTTCCTGGAGGACTCCGTACAGCTCATCTGCAAGCTGTTCAAGCATCATCGTAAGATCAATCTCTACCGGTTCCAGTTCGATATTCTGAAGATTATATCTTGTAATATCAAAAAATTCATTGATCAGCTCTCCTAATCGGATGGATTTTTCCAATGCGATGTGAGTATATGCTTTTCGTTCTTCTTCCGGCATGTCGGGATGATCTTCGAGCATCGTAAGATACGCCACAATCGAAGTCAGCGGCGTCTTCAGATCATGCGCCAGAAAAAGCACCAGGTCGTTTTTCTTCTTTTCGCCTTCCGATGCCTCCAGCTCCTGCCGTTTTAATGTTGCTTTAATCTCATTCAAACGGATCTCTATTGGTTTTAATTCTGTGATCAGATGAATGGGATCTGTAGATTCCGATATAATATTTTCAATTCCATGATCGATCTGATCCAGATATTTTGTCATCTGAGAAAGCGCAACATAAAAAAACAGCGCAAAAAGGATCAGATAACCAACAATCATGAAAAATGTCTTGTTATCTCCGATCAGCTGCCAGTAAAGATGGACCGCCGTCTTTTCATTTATATTCAGAAATACCAGAACATCTACAAAAGTTCTGGCAAAACTGTCATTATAAATTCCATCGATCACAAATTTAAGCAGTACCCCCCCTACCAGAACGGTAAGCGCTGTGACCAGCACCGTCTGCAAGAGGATACTGAATTTTAATTTCCGATAATTATTCTTCAACCTTATAGCCCACTCCCCACACAGTCTTGATAAAATCAGACTTGCCTGTCGGTGCACTCATCTTCTCGCGGAGATGACGGATATGCACCATCACCGTGTTGTTACTGTTCTTATAATATTTCTCATGCCATACTTTCTCGAACAATTCTTCTGAGCTTATGACCTTTCCCCGGTTCTCACACAGAAGCCAGAGGATGTCGAATTCGATCGGTGTCAGTGTCAGCGGCACTTCATTGTATACACACTCATGAGAAGTCCGGTTCAGAAACAGCCCTCCGAAATCCAGGACATCTCCTTCTTCTTTGGTCCCTTCATTATACTGTGTACACCGGCGAAGCTGTGCTTTCACTCTCGCCACCAGCTCCAGTGGATTGAACGGTTTCGGAATATAATCATCCGCTCCCAGCGTAAGCCCGGTGATCTTATCCATGTATTCCGTCTTCGCCGTCAGCATGATCACCGGAAATGTATATTTCTGCCGGATCTGCTTGAGGATCTGGAATCCGTCAATATCCGGAAGCATAATATCCAGGATCGCAAGATCGATCTTCGTACTGTTAATACAGTCCAGTGCATCCTGGCCGTTGTAAAATTTGAATACTTTGTATTGGTCATTCTGGAGATAAAGCTCTACTACATCAGCGATTTCCTTTTCGTCATCTACTACTAATATATTCATACTGCCCTCCATTCTATATGGGGACGGCGGATTTTTATAAATCCCCCGTCCCCATATACGTTTTATATACGTTTTTCACGTGTTGTTATCCACATGATCCTCTATTACAGTTCACAGTTGTTGACAGTTCTTGGGAATGGAATTACGTCACGGATATTGCCCATTCCTGTCAGATACATGACGCATCTTTCGAATCCAAGTCCGAATCCGGCATGTCTTGTAGAACCATATTTACGAAGATCCATGTAGAACTTGTAGTCTTCTTCTTTCAGTCCCAGTTCATCCATTCTTGCTTTCAGCTTATCGTAGTCATCCTCTCTCTGGCTTCCTCCGATGATCTCACCGATTCCAGGTACCAGACAGTCTACTGCCGCAACGGTCTTGCCATCGTCGTTCAGCTTCATGTAGAATGCTTTGATCTCCTTCGGATAATCTGTTACGAATACCGGACGTTTGAAGACTTCTTCTGTCAGGTATCTTTCGTGCTCTGTCTGAAGGTCTGTTCCCCATGTTACTTTGTATTCAAATTTATCATTGTGTTTCTCAAGAAGTTCTACAGCCTCTGTATATGTCACTCTTGCGAAATCAGAAGATACTACGTTGTGCAGTCTCTCCAGAAGTCCCTTGTCTACGAATGAATTGAAGAAGTTCATCTCTTCTGGTGCATTCTCAAGCACATAGTTGATGACGTATTTTAACATTGCTTCCGCAACGAACATATCGTCATCCAGATCTGCAAATGCCATCTCAGGCTCGATCATCCAGAACTCTGCCGCATGACGTGTTGTGTTAGAGTTCTCTGCACGGAATGTCGGTCCGAATGTATAAATATTGCGGAATGCCTGTGCGTAAGTCTCACCATTTAACTGTCCGCTTACAGTAAGGCTTGTCTCTTTTCCGAAGAAATCTTTGGAATAATCTACGCTTCCGTCTTCATTCTTCGGTACGTTATTCAGATCCATAGTCGTTACCTGGAACATCTCTCCTGCACCCTCACAATCACTTCCTGTGATCAGTGGTGTATGCACATATACAAAACCTCTCTCCTGGAAGAACTTATGAATCGCATATGCTGTCAGGGAACGTACACGGAATACTGCCTGGAATGTATTTGTTCTAGGTCTTAAATGTGCAATTGTTCTCAAATATTCAAAGCTGTGACGCTTCTTCTGAAGTGGGTAATCCGGTGCGGATGCTCCTTCTACTTCTACAGTATCTGCCTGGATCTCGAATGGCTGCTTTGCCTGAGGTGTTGCTACCAGTGTACCTGTAACGATTACTGCTGCACCTACATTTAACTTGGAGATCTCTGCAAAGTTGTCCATCTTGTCGTGATATACAACCTGTAAAGGCTCAAAGAATGTTCCGTCATTTACCACGATGAATCCAAATGCTTTGGATCCGCGGATACTTCTTACCCATCCACCGATGGTTACTTTCTGATCCATGTAAGAATCACTGTTTTTATATAATTCTCTAATTGTTGTCAATTCCATGCCAATTATTCTCCTTTTTAAAAACTCACATATATTTCTATTATACCATATCGGCCAGATTTATGTTATACTATATTTACTGAATTTACTATCTTACTTATCCGAATTTTTCAGTTAATAAGTCAGATGGAAGAAATATCAATCAAAAGTTAGGAGATCATCATATGAAGAACTTACTAGTTGCACAGTCCGGCGGACCAACTTCTGCGATCAACGCAACTCTTGCCGGAGTAATTGAGAACGCTCTTTCCAGCCCATCCGTAGACAAAATCTATGGATCAGTCAATGGAATCCAGGGAGTATTAAATGAGAACCTGATAGATCTTAAAACCAAAATCACAAATGTATCAGAACTGGACCTTCTTTGTCAGACCCCTGCTTCTGCACTTGGCTCCTGCCGTGTGAAATTAAAAGATCCTGCCGTATGCGCAGATGAATACGAGACAATCATCTCTGTTCTGCGCAAATACAGCATCGACTGTTTCATCTACATCGGTGGAAATGATTCCATGGATACAGTAGACAAGCTTTCCAAATATCTGAACGACAAAGGAATCACAGACATTACCGTGGTCGGCGCACCAAAAACCATCGATAATGACCTCTGCGGAACGGACCATTGTCCAGGTTTTGGATCTGCAGCAAAATATATCGGAACCACATTTGCCGAACTGGAACGTGACTGCCACGTATACACAACCAAGGCCGTAACAATCGTAGAAGTGATGGGCCGTGACGCCGGATGGCTGACTGCAGCTTCCTGCCTCGCCCGTGCAAATGGTGCGAAAGGACCTGACTTTATCTATCTCTGCGAAGTACCATTCAGTATTGACACATTCCTGAAAGATGTGAAAGCAAAACTGGAAGAACAGGATGCCGTGATCATCGCTGTCAGCGAAGGTGTGAAGAACAAAGACGGTCGCTACATTTCCGAAGAAGTACAGAGCTCCGCTGTCGATTCCTTCGGCCACAGCTATATCGCCGGTGCCGCAAAGGTTCTGGAAGATGCTGTAAGAAATGAGATCGGATGCAAGGTACGTTCTATCGAGCTGAACCTGATGCAGCGCTGCGCCGCACACCTTGCAAGTGCAACCGACATTCAGGAATCCAGAATGCTCGGAAAGGCTGCCTGCCAGTATGCACTTGAGGGTGCAGGCGGTATGATGGCTGCTGTGATCCGCACTTCTGACAAGCCTTATGCTACGGAATTTAAAGCACTCCCGGTATGTGATATTGCGAATGCAATCAAGAGTGTGCCTGCAGATTATATTAATAATGCGGGAAATGATGTAACGGAAAAGATGGTGGATTATCTGACACCGTTGATTCAGGGAGAGATGAATACGGTGTATGAGAATGGGATTCCGAAGTATATTTATTTGTATTAAGTTGCTGTTGAATTTAGTATCATGGACCTGGGTAAGCCACGATGATGAATTAAACGGCAAATTCCCACACTTGATTTTTACTCTTCCGCATGCTATACTATCACCCGTCACAAAGCCCACAAAACCAAGGTCGAACAGGGCTGACCGCCGCTTTCCGGCGTTAAATGAAGATCCGCTACGGCGCGTGTGTTCGTGACCTTCCACACGTAAAACAAAACTAAAGGAGAATTGAAAAATGAAAAACAAAAATCTTAGTTTCATGACCCAGGCAGCCATGATCGCTGCGATCTACGTGGTGTTGACTTACATTTTTGCACCATTTTCTTTCGGAGAAGTACAGGTTCGTATCTCCGAGGCACTCACTATTTTACCAATATTTACACCAGCTGCTATTCCGGGACTCTTTGTCGGATGTCTGATCGGTAATATTCTGGGCGGTGCGATCCTTCCGGATATTGTATTTGGCAGTATTGCAACATTGATCGGTGCATTTTTTACATGGAAACTGCGTGAGCAGAAACCAGTTGTCGCAACATTTCCACCAATCATTTCGAATATCATCATCGTTCCGTTCGTACTGCGTTACGGTTATGGTGTAACACTTCCTATTCCGTTTATGATGCTGACAGTCGGAATTGGTGAGGTGATTTCCTGCACCGTTCTTGGTCTGATCGTGTATGGGGCATTGAAGAAATATAAGAGTACGCTTTTCCGTACAGCCTAAAAAAGTGGCGTGTGAAAAAACAAAAGTTTTTTCACACGCTCTTTTTTATTATTCATTCTGTATTCTCTATTATCCAATATACGTATTACCGCTTCCGGACGTCATCTGATCCATCTCTTCATACTTCACGCTGTGTCTTGTACTGTCATTCAGATCTTCATACACAACATTTGTATCGCTGTATCCCACCAGAATGACGGCATTCTGCGAATCCAGCATTGCAATGACCGGACGGCCCTGGTTGATGATGTACAGAATCTCTTCCGTCGTACATCCTGTCAGGTCGTAAGCCTCGCCGTTATTGACATCTTTTAAGATATCAATCGGTTTTTCCTGATTCTTCAGGCGGTCTTTGATTGTATTTAACACATCATCTTTATCGGTGATCGAATACTGCAGATTGCGGTTACCGCGCTCCCATACATAATTCTGGGATGAATCGACTACCACACCATTGTAATCATTTGCTTTCTTGATCGCGTCTCCGGCCTTTGTATATACGCCCTGTATATCACCATGTCCATAGACATAATATTTCTCCGGTGCGTCTTTATCGGAAAATGTGATTGTCTGTGGTCTTTCGAACAGAATCTGTTTTGGCTTGAGCACTTTTGGTTCTTTGTCTGCGATTCCGTCGTTATACGTCAGTCTTACCTGTGTCTGTTTCAGGTCTGTTGCATAAGTTTCCAGTGCAATATTGCTCTTGGTCTTCTGTTCATTATTCGTAATATAATCCGGTGCTGTTGCTGTATAAGTATCTCCGTCTTTCGATGCACGTTCCAGCGTGATCATATCTTCATCGAATGATGCACTCAGAATATAAATGCCGTCTGTCTGATATTTTTTGATCACTTTTCCTTTTTGATTCCGGATCTCCAGTTTGTACATTGGAACGGTTGCCTCTCCGGATACGGTATTTCCTATATCCTCTGTCTTGGCAACTCCATATACAAAATCACTTCTGACAAATCCAAGTGGGCGGATGCATTCTCCTTTTCCGCAGGTTACTTTCTGCTTCTTTCCTGTCTCTACATTCAGGATTGTCACTTTTGTTGCGGTCTCAAGATCTCCGTTTGCCTGATATGCGATCAGACTTCCGTCTTCCGACACAACATACTGCTGTGCATCCAGTCCTTTGACCAGTGCTTTCTTCTCGGCATCTTCGACGCTATACTGATAAAGGGTGCCGTCTACCATTGTGTACAGCATATCCGTTTTCGCATCGTAATATGACATCTCTCCGAGTTCACTTTCTGCCTGTGCATATGATTTATTTGTGGAAATAAATACTTTCTCTTCCACTGAATTCTTCTCTATATCATAATAATAGACAGCTACTCCCACTTCTCCTTCGTGCTCGCCGCGGTCCATATAACCGGACACCAGGAAGGTTGTATTGCCTTTGGCATCTACCTTAAGAAGCTTGATCTTATGATCTGACACCATATTTCTCACATCTGTATTCTCCGCATCTGCGAAACCAAATACCAGTGAAATCTCGTCTGAATCTTTGTTATAATTCCAGAGTTCATTTGCCTCTACAAATGATACGATCGTACCATCTTTATTCACCTTATAAGACAGATTTGCAGGCGCGATGCCGAGGATGATTCCTTTCTCATTCAGAACCTTCTGTGTCGCGTCGAAGATCTGTTCCATTGTCCGATCGTAATCCAGAAGATAGGTTTTCTTGGCATCTGCAATATATCTTACGCGGAAAAACTCTTTGACCGCATAGCGGTCTGCCTCATTCTCTTCTCCTTTGCAGCTTACCCGGTATTGCAGCTGTACCGACATACAGGTACTGTTCAGTTCCTTGATGCTCCAGCGTTCTCCCTGTTCTACCTGTGGTTTCAGACTGCCCCATGTGACCTGTTCATAATTCGAATTAATCGTCACGTGCTGAAGTGTGGTGTTGTCCGCATCATCAGTCGGTTCAAGCGCTGCTCCGACGCCTGCATTTTCCACCTTGCCAAGTGCATTTTCATGATAATCGCTGATGTAATTCAGGCATTCTGTAACATGTGCATCTTCATCACTGACGATACGGGTATAGAAATATACCGGATCCGCACCATTTCTGTTCAGGCGGACTTCCAGGATCCGCTCTTCATCCAGTACTTTTTTCCCGCTCAGATCCAGGGTAAATCCTTTTCCCACCTTTTTAATCTTCTTATGTTCCAGCTGGCTTGTACCGTCCATCGTATAGACTTTGTAGCTGGCTCCCGTGAATTTATTCCCATATGCTTCTACGTTTACATCCAGGCTCTGGTTCGCTACCGGTGTGATCGTGTTGTGCATAGAGGATATATCCATGCGTTTTGCATAACCTGTCAGTGTATTGATCTTATATTCTCCATAAGAAAATGATATCTGTGGAAATGTTGCGGCTCCCATATCGGCCGTCATATTGTCATTCCCCTTATTTGTCACGTAGCTGAATATAATGACAGCTACGATAAATACTGCAGTCAGGATTCCTGCATTCTTTAACCTTTTTTTTAAAGTCAATGTCATTTATACTCCCTCTTTATCCTCTTTCTCCGGATGATCTTTCTCTGAATTTGCGGACTCCGTGGCGAACCCGTCCAACAGACGTCCCAGTGTCGGTGATACCCGGAGTGCTGCTTCACATCTCTTGATGGAAGCCTCTATATTATTGTCTTCTTTGGCATGCCGCTTCTTTACTGCACGTATCAGGATATTCTTTGGTGTATGCTCCATATCTATAAATTCCAGTATCTGCGCTTCATACCCCTCACGCTCCAGATACTGTGCTCTTAAGCCATCTGTGATAAGTGCTGCCATACGTTCTTTCAGAAGCCCGTATTTTAATATTGGTTCTAATATCTCATTTTTTATCTGACGGTTCAGTTCATGCTGGCAGCATGGTACCGATAAGATCACTTTCGCATCCCATCCCACGGCTTTTGCCAACGCATAATCGGTTGCGGTATCGCAGGCATGCAGGGTTACCACCATATCTACCTTATTGACACCGGTATAATCCGCAATGTCACCCTCCAGAAATCTCAGCTTTTCATAGCCATATTTTTCACTTAATTCATTACAATGACGGATCACATCTTTCTTCAGATCCAGTCCTATGATTCTTATGTCATATTCTTTCAATTCATGCAGATAATAATACATGGCAAATGTGAGATAAGATTTACCACAGCCAAAATCCAGGATTGTAAGTTCTCTTCCCTTATCAAGCTCCGGCAATATATCCTCGATAAATTCCAGGAACCGGTTGATCTGCCGGAATTTGTCGAATTTCGCATGCACGATCTTTCCATCCTGTGTCATAACACCAAGATCCTGAAGAAATGGTACCGGGACTCCCTCTTCCAGTACATACTTCTTCTTGCGGTCGTGGCTCATATTGATCTGCTTCTTTTCGCCTTTTTTCATCTTACTTTTTATTGTTACTTTTCCCTTTTTGCTTACAAGAATTGTATAAGCTGCTCTTTGTGTCTCCATCTGCATCTGGCGCATATTTTCCATATACTTAAGAAGTATTTCACAAGCTTTTTTCTCCTCCCCATTCTCGTGAAACGCCTGATTATTCTGGAATGACTCGAGCTGAAAATAAAGGACATCTTTTTTCAGGATCGGTCTTACTTTCACTTTTTGTACACCGTCTTTATTCTTCGGGTTACTCAGCGTTGCTGATATAAATTCTATATTTAAATTTTCCTGTAATAATTTGCTTAATTCATTCATAATATTATATTCTACTGTTTTTTAGACAGGAGCGCAAGTAGCGTAAATGGCAATTTTATTAATGGTTCCGGAGGATTTGCGAAAAAGGGACAACGGTAAATACAGTTTGAGCCGGAGGATTTTAAAAAATCCTCCGGCCCAGACTATGAAATCGGGAATTTTATCGTTACTTTAAACAAATCTCCATCCAGATACAATTCAAATGTCCCGCCCTGCATTTCTGTCAGCGACTGTGCGATAGACAGTCCAAGTCCGCTGCCTTCCGTACTTCTTGATACATCTCCGCGTATGAAACGTTCCGTCAGTTCGTCAGCTGAGATATTTAGCGGCTGCTCGGATACATTCTTAAGGCTGAAATATGCCATACCATCTTTCTTTTCAAGATCAGCATAGACTCTTGTTCCTTGCATTGCGTATTTTGCCGCATTGTTGTATATATTAGACAGCACTCTCCACAACCGTCTTCCGTCTGCGCGGATTACAACCTCCTCATTCGGAAGGTTCATCACTTCCTCCAGATCACGCGCCTTGAATTTTTCTTCAAACTCTCCGCTCGTCTGCTGGATCATTTCTACCAGATTCAGATTCATGAACTCCAGTGTGATATTGCCGGAGCTTACTTTTGAAGCTTCCACCACATCTTCCGTCAGTGTCTTAAGCCGCTGTGATTTCTGTTCCAGCACTTCAATGTAGCGTTGGATCTTCGGATCCTTAAGGTCCTCCTGCTTTAACAATTCCACATAATTAATGATAGATGTAAGCGGCGTCTTAATATCATGCGATACATTCGTGATAAGATCTGTCTTCAGGCGTTCACTTTTCATGCTCTTTGCGAGCGCCGCTTCCAGACCTTCGCCGATGGAATTCACCTTTTCTGCAATTTCTTTATGCTCTGCCAGCAATCCATTTACCGGGATCTGATAATCCACTTCCCCGCCGGCGATCTTCTCGATCCCGGTCTTGATCTTTCCGGTTCCTTTCGCTTTCTGTACCATCCAGATAAATGCTGCAACATCTATGATCAACAGAATGACCGCCCATAACCGGTTGCTGATCCAGATACTACTTCCCGCTGATCCAAATACGTACGTAAGCCAGTGAATCATGAAGAAGATTGCAAATTCCATAATAGATTTCCACAGATGACGGATATTCTGGAACATTTCTTTTACGAAGATCAAAAGCCATCTGAGCACACTGTTCTTCCATACCGTTCCCGCCTTGATTCTTCTCACCAGACTCAAATATCCGAAAAGAAACATTGCGCAGGTATACAATGCCTCCACACTTCCAACCACTATTCCCGGCAGATACGATTCCACATTCTCCATATAGATCGTCTCTCCACTTGCATTCTGCCATGTAAATGCCCCGGCCTTTACTCCTACCAGCGCAACCACCGCCCAGAGTAACAGCACACTTGCAGCTGCCAGTTCTGTCTTAATGTGATCAAATTTCATAAGATGCACTTCTTCGTCTTCTTTAACTTTTCCGGCTCCGATCGTAAGAAATACAAGAATGACAAGATATGCCGCTACAGCCGCCATCCCCAGTATTCCGGCCACTTTGGCTCCGGCCCCGTACCTTGTAAAGATCTCATCCTGTTCATAAAAATTATCTTTTACAGGATAATCCGTATCTACAACAGAGACATATATATAATCCGACGCATCGACATAACCGGCCACTGTCTCCTGCCACTTCTGTGCCATCGAATCCTCTTTACCGGCTTTTTCAATATTGCTTTCATAATCTGCAAGCTTTGGTCTTACGATTACATATTTTCCTGATTTTTTCATTTTTTTCAGGTTCTCTTTGTAATTGTCAAAGTTCTGATATTTTTTCTTATTCGTAATGACCGTCTTGTTGTCCAGATTAACATACAGATACGTTATGTTCGTATTGCCTTCCTGATACTGATTCTGAGCTACCGCATAATTATCAACGTCAGAATAGATCGTTTCGGCTGAATTATTTATCATTCTGTACGCTTCATTCAGCTTGCCATTCCATTCTTTTGAATTGTTCACAAGCTGAAGTACCGTCTCTCCATTTACCGTCTTATAATCCCCGACAACTCTTTCACCATCATAATTCCAGCAATTGATATAGGCAATCTTTCCATCAATATCCTGAAGTCCCCGGAATCTGGATTCCCCACTGTTGCTCTCCTGATACTCTCCCTGCTTTAGTTCTGTCAGAATATCATCCGCAGAACTGTCTCCGGTAATTACAAATGACAGCTCTCCGTAATCGATCATCTGTTTAAAATCTTTGTAATGGAAATAATGATAAATTCCGTCTGAACGTTTACATACGATAATACAGTCCTGTTTATCTAATTTGCTCCTGGCCGCATCATAATCCGTCATCGATTCCGAGATTAATTTTCCCCAGGAATACAGATCTCCCAGACGGAACGACAGGCCTGTTTCATCTTTTCCTGTTATCTCACCGGTATCTTCGTATTTTGCCACATCTACGATCTTATCCGGATCATATTTGCCATCTGTATCATATAAGGTCTGATACCGGATCTCATCCAGTATATTATAATTTGCATTCGTCACGGAATCGGCAAATGCATTGCTTTCTTCATAACTCTTCGCCGCATCCGCAGTGAACAGTTCCTGTGTCAGTATCGGATAACGTGTTACCCACAGTAAACATAATACTCCGATAACGGCCAGTACGTGTGCCCCCACTATCAAAAACAATTTTGCTTTGGGCATTCGGTACCATTTCTTCATATATCCCCCTTCCTAAAGCTTTTCTATCTTATATCCGACACCCCAGACCACCTTCAGATACCTTGGTTCCTTTGGATTAATCTCGATCTTCTCTCTGATATGACGGATATGTACAGCTACCGTATTATCTACTCCGATAGCATCTTCATTCCAGATACTTTCGTATATCTGGTCAATAGAAAATACTTTCCCCTGATTTTTTACCAGTAACAATAAAATGTTGTATTCGATCGGTGTCAGTTTCACCGGCTCTCCGTCAACCGTAATTTCTTTCTGATCGTCATCGATCATAAGTCCTCCCACGGTATAAACTGCCTGATTCTCTTTTTCCACTGTACTTCCAAGCTGTGTATATCTGCGAAGCTGTGATTTTACCCTTGCAGTCAGTTCCAGTGGATTAAATGGCTTGGTCATATAATCATCGGCTCCTACATTTAGTCCGAGGATCTTATCGGCATCCTCTGACTTTGCAGACAGAATAATGATCGGCATATTCTGTTTTTCCCGGATTTTTAACGTTGCGCGGATTCCATCCAATCTTGGCATCATCACATCAATGATCAGAAGATCCACTTTATGCTTATCCAAAAGCTCCAATGCTTCCTCACCGTCGTAAGCTTTTAATACTTTATATCCTTCCTGCGACAAATAGATTTCTATCGCCTCTACGATTTCTTTATCATCATCACATACCAGTATGTTGTACATAATTCATCACCTCCCTTATAATATACAAGAATACCAGCCAATTTTTAAGTATTGTTTCTGTAATTTCTTAAGATATTATGAAATTATTCCTTTCCGCCCACTTTATCAGAGATATGCAGAGTGTTAATATTTCGTCAAAAAATAATAAACTATATTTTTCTTAAGCAGATTTTTTATATAATAGATATGGATATCTTTTTAATATTTTTTCATACTGCAAACATTTCTTTTTTAACCGTTACATTTTAAATATTAAAAATTAACTTAGAAAGAAGATGAAAGTATTATGCATGAACCAGAAATAGAATATCTTATCCGGTCTCTTGGCATTGGCGCTACTTATCGGGGATATGCATATTTAATTTATGGGACACGCCTTTGTCTGTCTGATGAAAATTACCTCCTTTTCGTCAGTAAGTATCTTTATCCAGACATTGCACGTCATTATAATACTACCAGCTATAGCGTTGAACGGAATATCCGCACCGTTATAAAGGTCTGTTGGGAGCATGGCAATAAATCCCTCCTCGAAAAGATTGCTTTGCGTCCACTGCATCTTAAGCCGACATCCAGTGAATTTTTTGATATAATAACTGCTCATTTACGAAAAACTGCCATTTCTGCCTCTGATCTTGTTTCTGTTTAGATTCTGTTTTTATATGCTTCATTTTTACTTAAGATTTTTTCGAATTCTTTTATGCTTTTAACATATTTTAGACATATTTTCCATTTATACTAAATGTCAGATAGTTGATGAACAACAACTATCACCCCCCTCATAAAGTAACACACCGAAATCACTCTTCGGTGTACACTTTACTCTCATTCCTTTAGTAATTATAACAACAACAAAAAACTCTCCGTTCCGGAGAGTTTTTTGTTGCGCTTTTTTAATAAAACAGATCACAAGCCACACTGTTTACATATTCTTGTTAAAATACAACGACAAGCAACATCTTAAACTGCTCTTTTCCGTGCACTGCATGCGGATGCTTTGCCGGCATAATAATTGATTCCCCTTCATGTAACTCATATTTTTCGCCATTGATCGTAATCTCACCTACTCCGTCAAGACAGGTTACAAATGCATCCCCGCCTGATTCATGTGTACTGATCTCTTCTCCTTTGTCAAAAGAGAATAATGTAACACTTAATGCATCGTTCTGCGCCAGTGTTTTGCTGACTACCTGTTATTGTATTCCTCAATAACATTTTTCCCTTGTCTCTTACTATAATACTTTTTTCGTTCTAAAATGTGGTTTTAACAACAAATATCACATTTTTATAAAATGAACATACTTTGTACACATTTTTTGATTATAATAGAAAAAGATAGTTGGATAACAACTATCGCCCCCCTCATAAAGTAAAGGCCACCAGAAGGTCACTTCTGGCGGTCCATTTTACCGGTAATTTCTGCGGATGCTTTTATGGCTCCGCTTTTTTTAATTGTTCATACCAGGCAGTCGTCTGGTCTTTATCCTTATTATTCATGAATACCGTATATTTCTTTGTCTTAATCTGTATGACTTCTGATTGTTCCAGCCACACATACATCCGGCATTTTCCCGATTCTGCTCCGTCAAATTTTCCAAGCAACTGTTTTTCATCAGCCGAACCATTGGTTTTACTAAAATGTTCCTTCGGAAGCCCATTTTTTAATAATTTTACGGATTTTATATCCTCTTTTTCTCCGTATTGGTGTAACCGGATGTGATCTTAAAACTGCTGCCATCTGTCGGACGGTTGGAAGAAGTTCGCCTTCTTCAAATTCTCCTTTTCCAATACCCTTTACGATCTGGTTGCGGAGCTGGAGGTAAATTGGAATTTCAGATTTCATATCTTGCATACTTTGGTATAAAAAATCCGCACAGACACTGAAAATCTTAACATTTCCTCAATTTGTGCGGATTTTTCTTCCACATTTTATTCATTTAACAGTTTTATCTGCGATTTTTTTCCTCGATCCACGCCAGGATATCCTGATACACATTCTGACGGTCTACTTCATTCAATATCTCATGACGGTCGCCCTTATACAGATGGATCGACACATCTTTTATCCCGGCATCTTTATATTTCTCATAGACTCTGATCACATTCTTTCCGAAAGCCCCTACCGGGTCATCGGATCCTGCCGTAAAGAGCACCGGAAGCGTCTTCGGAATCCGTTTCATACTTCCTTTCCGTACCAGAACCTTCATACCGGCAAACATCTGATAATAGGCTCCCAGTGTAAATGTATAGGAACACAGCGGATCCCGCACATATTCATCCCTTTTCTTCTTGTCGGATGTGATCCATTCCTTCGATGTCTCACCAGGTTCAAATTTCTTATTGAAACCTCCAAAGCTCAGATTATCCACAAATGTACTTCTGTATTTCCATCCTTTGAACGCTGCGATGATCCTGCAGATCATCCTTCCCGCACAAAGCGTCAGCATTCCCTGATGACCGGTTCCCATAATGACAACTCCCGCAAGGCCTTCCGCATACATCGTCAGATACTGTCTCAACAGGAATGACCCCATACTGTGCCCCAGCATAAAATACGGCACATCCGGATATTTTTTCCGTGTCATCTCCTGCAGCTGATAAATATCTCCGATCACATACTGATTACCTTTCCGTTCATCAAAATATCCCAGATCAGCTTCTGTCTGTATGGATTTCCCATGTCCCAGATGATCATGTCCGACTACATAATATCCGTGCTCCGACATAAATTCGGCAAATTCATCATAACGGTCAATATACTCCACCATTCCATGACATATCTGTAAGACACCTTTTATATCTCTATCCGGAAGCCATTCGATCGCATGGATCTTTGTCACGGAATCTCTGGATGTATAATAAAATTCATGCTTCATCATCTTTCATCCATTCTGACATACTCTTTGTATTCGGCCAACGGTTTGTACGCCGGACGAATGATCTTATCTACATTCTTAAGCTCTTCCAGACGGTGTGCACTCCATCCGACGATACGCGCTGCCGCAAAGATCGGTGTATAAAGTGACGGTGGAAGATCCAACATACTATATACAAGTCCGCTGTAGAAATCGACATTCGCATTTACACCTTTGTATATCTTACGCTTTTCTGCGATGACCTCCGGTGCCATGTGCTCTACCTTTTCATACAGTGCATATTCCTTCTCACAGCCCTTTTCTCTTGCAAGCTGCTTAACGAACTTCTTAAAAATATCGGCTCTCGGGTCAGATACAGAATAGATTGCATGCCCCATTCCGTAGATCAGTCCTTTCCGGTCAAATGCCTTCTTATCCAATAAATCGGTCAGATACCGGCGTACCTCATCATCATCTTCCCAGTCACTGACTTTTTCCATCATATCGTCAAACATCTGGGTTACTTTGACATTTGCTCCCCCGTGCTTTGGTCCTTTTAAGGATGCCATAGCAGCCACGATCGTCGAATACGTATCCGTTCCGGATGATGTTACCACATGCGTTGTAAATGTAGAATTGTTACCGCCGCCGTGATCCATATGAAGGACAAGTGCCATATCCAGGATCTTTGCCTCTAATTTCGTATATTTCTTATTCTCACGCAGCATCATCAGTATATTCTCTGCTGTTGATAATTCCGGTGACGGTGCATAGATGAAGAGATCTTCTCCCATACGGTAATTATATGCATGATAACCATAGACCATCAGCATCGGGAACTGACTGATCAGATTCAGGCACTGACGCAGTACATTTGGAATCGACGTATCGTCTGCATGAGGATCATACGTGTACAGGCTTAAGATCGATCTCGACAGGCTGTTCATCATGTCACGGCTTGGCGCTTTCATGATCACATCACGGACAAATGTCGGCGGCAATGTCCGTCTTTCCACCAGTGTCTCATGAAATGTCTGCAGCTGCGTCTTATCCGGAAGTTCACCGAATAACAGCAGATAGGCGATTTCCTCAAATCCATAGTGCTTATCTTTCAGAAACCCCTGCACCAGATCTTTGATATTGTAGCCGCGATAGTAAAGATTTCCTGCACATGGCACTTCCTCTCCGTTCACGATCTTCTTCGCACATACATCGGAAATGTTCGTAAGTCCCGCAAGGACACCTTTTCCGTTCAGGTCACGGAGTCCCCGTTTGACTTCGTACTTCGTATACAGCTCTTTGTCTATCGCATTATTCTTCTCGCAAAGTTCTGCAAAATGGCTGATTTCCGGTGTTACCTCAAATAGTGTCTGCCCTTCTTTTCTGTCCATCGTCATCATCCTTTCTTATATGGAGATAATAAATCACTCAATCTTGCGAATTCTTCCAGTGTCAGTGTCTCACCTCTCACACTTGCACCCTTTCCAAGTGCATCAATCGCTGCTTCCACTTCTTCTTTTGTAAAATCTAATGTCGCCGCATTCTTCAGACCGTTCGCCAGTGTCTTCCTTCTCTGGTTGAAAGATGCACGGATGATGTTGAACATCAGCTTCTCATCCTGCACCTGTACCGGTTTCTCCTGATGACAGGTCAAGCGTATAACCGCTGATCCTACCTTCGGTCTCGGCATGAAACAATTCGGCGGAACATTTGCCACAATATACGGGTCGGCATAATACTGTACTGCTAATGACAGTGCGCCATAGTCCTTATTACCCGGTCCGGTCTGCATACGGTCCGCAACTTCTTTCTGCACCATGACAGTGATACTCTCTACCGGAACCTCATTTTCAAAAAGTCCCATGATGATCGGCGTCGTAATATAATATGGCAGGTTCGCCACCACTTTGACCGGCTTTCCGTTGTTCTCTTCGTCTGCAAGCTTCTTAAGATCCAGCTTCAATACATCTTCATTGATGACACGTACATTGTCATATCCGCTTAATGTATCCTCCAGGATCGGGATCAGATTCTTATCGATCTCAACTGCGATCACCTTTCCTGCCGCCTGTGCCAGATATTGCGTCATCGTACCGATTCCCGGTCCGATCTCCAGTACCATATCATCCTCCGTGATATTCGCCGACTGTATGATCTTATCTAATACATGTGTATCGATCAGGAAATTCTGACCGAATTTTTTCTGAAATGAAAAATTATATTTCTGCAGAACCTCGATGGTATTCTGCGGATTTCCTAACGTTGGTTCCTTCATGATTCCTCCCACGTATGAACTTATTTCCTAACTTTCCACTACAATTCAGGTCTTTTCAGACATACTCTGGTGTGTAAACTGTAGCGATTATTCCTCATTATACAATAATTTTACGGGAATTAATAGCAATAAAAAATGAAATATGTATAAATATATAAATGGAAACACACACAATTTTAGTTTCCATACCAAAGGAACTCATATCCACTTAATCTTATATCTTTCAATTCTGTCTTTTCACCCGTCAACAGATTACGGTACATCCCTTTTTCCTGCATCCATGCTGTCTTCTCCTGATTGCTGAAGTTGAATATTCCAAAGAATCTTCTCCCTTTATATTCCCGCAATACACACAGGATACTGTCGTCATGTACATCATATGTATACACATCTGCATCTTTATCAAATGTTATCTCCTGTCTGCGGATCTTTTCCAACCGGTCAAGTGTCTGGAATATGTTTCCCTGAACCGTTGTGACATCTTCCTTATCCTCAGCGAGTTCCCACGGTAACTTTCCCCGGTGGATATATCTTGAATCAGCACATTTTTCCGGATCGTTCTTATAACTATAATCGTTCACCTGTTCCAGGTCGTTGCCATAGTCGTCACATTATAAAGCATATGACATTCCGGCTTTTCAACCGTTCCAAAATACGGCACAACTTTTTCGGGTTCCATTACAACCTCTCCCAGAAGCAAAACACCCGGGCATACAATTTCTGCTATCATGCGCATCATACGGACAATTGTATACACCTGTTTCAGATTTCTACATGTAGTTCCAAGTTCTTTCCAGATATACGGCACCGCATCGATTCGTACAATATCTATCCCCTGATTTGTCAGATACAGAAAGTTATATATCATCTCATTAAATACTCTCGGATTACGATAATTCAGATCCCACTGATACGGATAAAATGTTGTCATCACCTAATGACCGGTTTCCGGAAGATACTGTCATTTTTCTTTTCTCTTTTTTCCATTTTCTTTTGTTCCTTCCTCTAAAGAATCTTCCTATGTACTATTTTCCTGTAAAAAATGCAGAAGAAACTGCTTGTCAGCAGCTTCTCCTGCATTTACAGGTTCTTGTATTCTATTCTTCTCCCACCAGATGCATCTGGTACGCCTTGAATTCTCCCATCTCTACAGGCATCGGGATTCCTGCTTCCATAAGTGCTGCGCCATTATAAGTCTTTCCTGTTTCCGTATCACGATAAACCGCACTGCATTTCAATCCCTGAAGGTTTACATAATTCACAGTCATATTTCCATGAATCTCCTGCATCACTACATTCAGCAGTACTTCTTTCTGATCTTCTGATACGAATGCCCATGCTGCATATTCTTCCTTCGACGGATCAGACAAACGGTAATAAAGTCCCGTCTGGATCAGCGGTGCGAACTTCCGATATTCTTCTACCTGTGACCGGATCTCTTCTTTTTCTTCTTCAGAAAGTTTTCCGAGATTCAGTTCATATCCAAATGTTCCAGCCATTGCCACTACTCCTCTGGTATGCAGAGATGTAATTCTTCCTGTCTGATGATTCGGTACTGCCGATACATGTGAACCTACAGCGGATATCGGATAGCCAAACGATGTACCATACTGGATCTGTAATCTGTCCAATGCATCTGTATTATCACTGCACCAGATCTGTGACGTATAATACATCATTCCGGCGTCAAATCTTCCGCCGCCGCCACTGCATCCTTCGATCAGCAGATCTGGATATCTGGTTACGATTCTTTCCAGAAAGTCATACAGACCAATAACATAATCATACATAACCCTGCCCTGATCTTTCGTTCCCCTCGAAAATACATCCATCAAACTACGGTTCATATCCCATTTCACATACTCAATATTTCCCTGGTCCAATACTTTGCAGATCTGATCAAATATATGGTCTACAACTTCCTTTCTGGAGAAATCCAACACCAGTTGGTTTCTTGCATGAACCGGATTTCTTCCTGGGATTGTAAGTGCCCAATCCGGATGTTCTCTGTACAGATCACTGTCTTCTGAGATCATCTCCGGCTCTATCCAGATTCCGAATTTTACCCCAAGATCATTGATCTTCTGTATCAGACTTCCCAGTGTTCCGCCAAGCTTCTTCTCATTAACAAACCAGTCACCAAGACCGCTGTTATCATCATCACGTTTTCCAAACCATCCGTCATCCAGCACCAGCATATCAATGCCTACATTCTTTGCTTCTTTTGCCAGTTCATATAAGGTATCGCCGTCAAAATCAAAGTACGCTGCTTCCCAGCTGTTCACCAGGATCGGACGGATACTTTCTTTATACTTTCCTCTGCAGATATGCTGTCTGATACAGCGGTGCAGATTCTGCGAAAGCTGGTTCATTCCACTTCCCGAGAATGACAGGAGCACTTCCGGTGTATAAAACACCGATCCTGTTTCAAGCGGATAAGAAAACATCTCATCCTGCAGGCCAAGAAGTGCACGTGTCTGACCGAACTGGTCTTTCAATGCCTCTCCCTTAAAATTCCCACTATACACAAATGACATTGCATAGCAGTTTCCGCAGCTGTCTGTTGTATGTTCATCTGCAAGGATCATCATCGGATTATACTGATGGCTTGAAGTTCCTCTTACACTTCCGATCACATGGCTTCCATGCGTAACTGGTTCTCTCTGCATCCTTCTTTCCATCGCATGTCTTCCGTAAAATGTCAGAAGATCATATTTACCATAAAGAAAATCAAGACACGCAGACTGTGCTTTCTGGATAAAAATCTTTCCATCACCATGATAAGCAATCTTTGCACTTCTGGTGATCACATCATAGTCCGGAAGTACACCATACAGAAGTGTTACTTCTACTCCTGTAACCACATCTTCCATTGTAATCTCAAGTGTCTGACTTTCTGTCTCTTCCGCATAGACTGCCGGAAGTCCCGGAATCTTATATTTCCCATTAGAAATCTGATGTGAACGGTATCGAAGATCACACGCTGTACTTCCGTCTGCATTTTCAATTATCAGAGCCACACTTCTGTAATCCCCGGTTCCGTAACACGGATACTCCTGAGGGAGTGCATCCATCGAATAGGTTCTGTCACTTCCGGCATCATACGGATTGCCTGAAAATCCTCTGTCATAATATGTCAGAAGATAATCCATACAGCTTCCATCTGTCTTCTTTCCATAATACAGATGAAGAAGGAATCCAAAACGGTCTACCTGCATCTGATATGTTGTATTTTTTGTCTGTATTGTAAATGTCCTGTCTGCTTCACAGTAAACAATTCCCATTTCTTTGTCTCCTTTTTATGTCTCAAGTTCTATTTGCATTCCGATTATTTTACGGCTCCATTCACCACGCCATTCAGAATATGTTTCTGACAGATCAGATAAAAGATCAGGATTGGCAGAAGTGCCAGCAGGTACGAAGCAAATGCCAGATTGTAGTTCGTTCCAAACTGTGTCTGGAAATTAAGCTGTGCAAGCGGCAATGTATTCTTTCCGGTTCCTGACATGATAACCAACGGTGTCATTACATCATTCCATGTTCCGAGTGCTGTCAGAACCGCTACTGTCGCATGCATTGGTTTCATAATTGGAAAGATAATTTTCCAATAAGTTGTCCATGTACTTGCTCCGTCCACACATGCTGCTTCTTCCAGTGCCATCGGAATATTCGTCAGATATCCGGAATACAAAAGCACATTCATCGGCATATAAAAGACCAGATATAAGATAATAACTCCGGCTCTGTTCGCAAGTCCCATCTGCGCCGTCTGTTTTACCACCGGCATCATCAGGATTGCAAATGGTACGAACATACCGCTGACAACGTAAAAATAAATGAATTTATAAAATTTGCTATGTGCCTTATTTCGTGCAATTGCATATCCAAGCAGTGAGTGGATCAGAATGGCAAACACTACCGTCACGATCGTGATCAGCAGGCTGTTTCCCAGTGAATTCCAGAAATCCGTTACTTTCATTGCCTCTGCAAAATTACTCAGGCTGAAATGCTTTGGAAGCGATAATATTCCCGCGACATCATTTGTCATCTCCGAAGGCTTCTTCAGTGCAATGACAACGGTCATATATAACGGAAATATGACAGTGATCACCCCTGCGATCAAAAGAATCGTTACAGGCCAGTTTATTCTTTCTTTCCCAACTTTTTTCATTACAACTGTTCCTCCTTCTTACCGGTGATGGTCATCTGTACTACCGAGATCACTACGATCACAATAAAGAAAATGACTGCATTCGCACTCTGGAATCCGAACTGACCGCCGCTCATTCCGTTATTATAGATCAGGTACGAAATAGATTCTGTACTCTGGGCAGGACCACCTTTGGTCAATGCCATGATCTGGTCGAATACCATCAGGAAGTTTTTTACACTCAGAACCATATTAATAGAGAAAAATGGAATGATAAGTGGAAATGTCAGGTTCTTGAATTTCTTCCATCCTGTGGCACCGTCAATGGCTCCTGCTTCATACACATCCTCCGGAACCGTCTGAAGTCCCGAAATATAAATGATTGTATTCATTGCGATCGACTGCCATGCACACACGATCACGATTGCAATCCATGCAAGCTTTGTATTCGAAAGCATACTGGAGCTAAATGTCTCACTTCCGATCATTTTTCCAAACGCCGGAAGAATATAAGTAAAGAAGTAGTTGAAAATATATCCTACCACCAGTGCTCCCAGTACATTCGGGATAAAATATGCACCCCTTAGTGCACTTTTGAACTTAATCTTACTGTTCAATCCGAGTGCCATCAGAAGACTCAGTACATTTGTCAGGATTGTCGCCGCAATTGCCAGTTTAAATGTAAAGATATAGGAGCCTCCGACTCTGGAATCCGTAAACAGATCCTTATAATTCCGAAGTCCTACCCAGTCATAACTTCCATAACCTTTAAAGTTGGTAAAACTATAGATCACTCCTTTGATCAGCGGCAGCGTATTGAAGCAGAAAAATAATGCAACAATCGGAATCGTGATCAGAAGAAATGTCCGCTTTCTATCATTTAATTTATTCTTTTTCATCGTACTAACTCCTTGAATTTCCGTATTACCAGTAACTTTTTTCTCTTAGTTATTATGAGATTTCTCGTAATCCTCAACTTTACGGATAATATCACGATTGTATCTTACCCAGTCTGTATCGAATTTTTTAAGAAATGCTTTTGGATCTTTTTTCATCAGAAATGTCTGGATCTGTGCGTCTACCGCCATTTCCGATGGATAATAATGATCCTGGAAATCAGACATCTTTCCTTCTTTTATGTATTTTTTCATTCCATCAAGTGTTGATGCCAGTTCAAAATCTCCTTCTTTACAAGGGACTGCTTTCTGATCGTCCAGATACGCCTGTACGTTTTCATCTTTCAATAGAAAATCTAACACTTCATATGCTGCCTCTTTGTTCTTGCAGTCTTTCATGACGCAGAACTGAAGATCTATTCCTGAGTTCAACTGATTTTCTTCCGTGTTATTACTTGCCGGCATTACAAACGAATCAATCTCCATATCCGGATTCACCGTCTGGATCTGTGGAATTGCGTAACTTCCGATTGTATACATTGCAGATTCACCTTTTGCAAATGCTGTACATGCTCCGTTGTAATCATATGCAAACGGGTCATCCGGTCCATACGGAAGTAGTTCCAGCATACGTTCCGCTACTTCTTTATATTCTTTCGAAAATGTTGTCTTTCCACGATTCACCTGTGCACATACATCTGCCGGTGCAAGGTCTACCGCGATCGCATTCCATGGTGCAAGGCAGGTCCATGTATCTTTAAATCCAAAATAAAATGGCTGGATTCCTTCATCCTGCATTTCCTGACACAGGCTCATGAGTTCATTCCATGTTGTCGGAATCTTCCATCCATGTTCTTCGAACATTGCTTTGTTGTAAAGAATTCCTGCTGCATTTGCCGCATACGGGACTGCATAAGTTCCCTTTTCCGGAACAAACTCCAGGTTTTTATCAATTTCTTTGTATGCTTCTTTGATATCATCCAGTCCCTTGTAGTCTGAGATATCCATCAACATGTCCGAATCAATAAAGTTCGAATAGCTTACCTCTCCTCCGATTCCGATGATATCCGGGTTATCCTCTCGAATAAATCTTGTCTTCAAAACAGTCATTGCATCATTCGGAGATTCAATCGTAAGATGAATATCATCATGTGTGCGGTTGAATTCTTCTTCTATTTTCTCAAAAGTTTTTACTGCTTCCGGTTTATACTGCACAAGTTCTATTTCTGTCTTTCCTGTCTCTTTTTTCTGTCCGCATCCCTGCAGCATCATAGCCCCAGCCATCGTAAGAACCAGTCCGGCACTTACCAGTTTCCTGTACTTCCTATGCATGTTCCAAAACTCCTTTTTACTCCGTTCCTTCCTGATTTTGAACCTTTCCCGGGATATTTATCTGTTTTCATCGTCAGGTTTTTGCTTTTCATCTATTACAAATGAATTGTAACATATCATAATGCGTCTATAAATATCTTGATTTTATATGTTTTATAGTAAAATGCAACTTTTCCCGTTATATATTGAAGTCATCTAGCATTTTGGTATATACTGATGAAAAAGGAGGTGTCGTATGAGTGACATTTTATTTTCTGTTTTTCCAAATGAGAATTTTGTAGATATCGGTTTGTATCAGTACGGCTGGGAACAGTGTGAACCTTCACATTCTTTCGGACCTGCTGCCAGAAATCATTATGTCTTTCATTATGTAATATCCGGCACCGGTACCTTAATGGCCAATGATTCTTCTGGTAACACGATAGAATATCAAATAAAAAGCGGACAGGGTTTTATGTTATTTCCTAATCAGATCAATACTTATATTGCAGATCAGGATCTGCCATGGGAATATACCTGGGTTGAATTTGACGGACTCCGCGCTAAAGAGATTGTTTCTACCGCCGGACTCAGTCCCGATCATCCGGTCTATCACGCCGGTTCAAAAGACCTTCGCAATGAAATGATGAACGAAATGCTATATATTGCCCGGCATCCGGGTTCTTCTTCCGAGTCGCCATTTCATATGATCGGCCATTTATATCTGTTTTTAGATTATTTCATGCGTTCCGCTGCTACCGTGCGCATGAATCAGAGTGGAAAGATCAGGGATTTTTACATAAAAGAAGCTTTATCTTATATTGAACAGAATTTCCAGAACAATATTACGATTGAAGATATTGCAGCCTTTTGCGGTCTGAACCGGAGTTATTTTGGGAAAATATTTCACGATACCATCGGAAAATCGCCACAGGAATTTCTGATCAGTTACCGTATGACAAAAGCTGCCGAACTTTTGAAGTTAACATCTCTGTCTATTGCTGATATCGGGAATGCTGTAGGATATCCAAATCAGTTACATTTTTCCAGAGCATTTAAGAATGTCTATGGGACTTCGCCAAGAAGCTGGCGGAATACTAATAAGTTGGAACCTGATTAATCTCTTGTATACTATGGTATGACAAAAGGACGTATGAAAAAACTTTCGTTTTTTCATACGTCCTTCCTGTTTTCATATTCACACTATCCACAAATCTTATCGATCCATGCGAATAACTCTTCCAGGTCGTAGTCTCCGGCATGCGGCATCTCTATCTCCTGATGCCAGTGTTCCAGAACGTCTTTGATATCGCCCCGGTCGTCCTGTATGGTCCGGCCTGTGAAGCTCTGTATCTGCAACGGGAGACTGTGTATGTATTCTACAATTTCGTAATTATTAAACATATTACTCCTTTTGAGGACATTACTTGTCCACGATTTCCCCCGCAATTATCCGCATGGCTTCCACAATTTCCGCAATCTGTTCTTTCGTGATCCCGTCCATGTGAATACCTCCGGTGCACACCACGGTCGTTTTCTTTCCTGCCGATACTTTCTCAGCAAGATAACGACATACTTCCTCGTCCTTATGGCCCGTCACGTTCAGTACCGATGCCGTGCTGCTCATCTTGCCGCTACCGTCAAGAGACGGTCTTGGAATCGCAAGGACGGTACAGCCTATATGTGGGCATTCCCCACCGCTTACTAATATGTGGTAATCATCGCCGAGTCTGCGAACTTCCACACAGATCTCAGTAAATGTCAGCTTTTTCTTTATTTCCCAGAAGTTATCGGTCTCCATACTGTGACACTCCCTTCTCTACACAAGTCCGGTCCATCGACGGTATTCTCTCGCCTCTATCCCGAACGGTTCCACCAGCTTTGCCGCAATATGATATGTCATCTCTTCGATATTCTCCGGCTGATGGTAAAATGTCATCATCGGCGGAATGATCCGGACCCCCGGAATCGTCGCAAGTTCGGAAAGGTTACGGAGATGTATCGCACTAAGCGGAGTCTCCCTTGCTGCAAGGACCAGTGTCCGCTGTTCCTTGATCGTCACATCTGCCGCTCGCAAGATCAGATTGTCTGCATAGCCGCTGTGGATACCTGCCACAGTCTTCATACTGCATGGAACGATCAGCATTCCTTCCGTACGGAAGGATCCGCTTGCCGGTCCGGCTCCGATATCTTTTGTATCACATACCTGATCTGCAAGTGCTTCGATTTCTTCTACTGTGTCTTTTGTTTCCTGCTGTAATGTGATTTTCGCACTGTCACTTAAAATCAGAATGGATTCATAGTCTGAATCCCCCCGGATGATCTGCAGACACATTTTCAGGATTGGAAGACCGCTCGCGCCGGTTGCCGCCACAACTATGCGTTTTCTGTCCTTTTTGTCTTTTCTGCTTTTCGTCAGAAGACATTCCTTATCTTCTCTACTCTCCCTGCACATCTTATTTCACCCAATGCTCCGGATCTACATCCATGAACTGTGCACGCTTGAATCTGTCTTTCTGATCATACGGAACAGTACAGTCGAAGATTGTCTTGCATGCGATTCCGTGATCGCGGATACTGCCGGAGCAGCTCGGATCATTGGACGGATCCAGCGGATGGCATCTGACTCCCGGAATTGTAATAATATCTGCATCTCCCTGGAATCTTGTATTCATCGCCCACAGTACATCGTTCATATCAAAGCAGTCTACATCTTCATCAACCAGGAATACATGTTTCAGCTCACTGAATGCAGAGAATGCCAGAAGCGCTGCCTGTCTCTGTCTGCCTTCATCACTGGCCGTAAGCTTCTTAAACTGCAGAACGGCCATATATTTTCCGCCGCCCGGTGAAGCGCAATATACGTTCTGAAGTCTTCCAGGCATTGCCTTTTCCACCATTCCGTAAATGCTTGCTTCCGTCGGGATTCCGGCCATAGATACATGTTCCTCACTCGGTCCGATGCAAGTCTGCATGATCGGGTTCTTTCTGTGTGTTACAGCTGTTACTTTAATCATCCAGCACTGGTCACTTGCCGGTCCTGTGTATCCCGGGAATTCCGGCATTGCATATCCGGTATGGCTGTTCTGATCTTCCTGTACTCTTACATTCGGAACAACTTCCCCTTCGATCACATACTCCGCATTGGCGATTGCACGTTCATTTACCGTCAGGCATTTGCAAAGTCTGACCGGTTCACCCCTGAGGGCACCTGCAACTGCAAGTTCATCATATCCCATCGGTGTTGTTGGCGGCTCAAAGCAAGAGCCGATCTCAATTGCAGGATCTACTCCGATACTGATCGAGATTGGCAGACGCTGTCCAAGCTCTTCTGCTCTTTCTGCCATTGCTCCGATGTGGCGTGCACCCGGTGTAAAGAAGATCGATAATTCATCTTTCCCCTGGATGCAGAGTCTGTGGATCGTCACATCACTTACTCCGGTATCCGGATGCGATGCGTAGCACATTCCAAGCGTAATGTACGGACCCGCATCTACCGGCGTATTCGTCGGTGCCGGTACTAATTTGTATAAGTCAAAATCCGGATCTGTCGCTTTGTGTACAACTTCCTGACAAGGTGCTGCTTCTTCTGTCAGCACCGGCGGGATCGGGTTATCCACGCTGTGATATAATTTCTTTCCGAGATCTTTCGGATCACATTCCAGCAATGCACCGACTCTTGTTCTGCTCGCAAGCACGCCGATCGCAACTCTTGCTCCCGGATGTCCTTTTACATTGTTAAATATCATTGCCGGTCCTTCTTTGGTCGGACGCATAACGGTTCCGCCTGCCCCGACATGACGGTATACACCGGAAAGCTCTGCCATCGGCTCGACTTCCACATCTGTTTCAATCAGCTGTCCCGGCATATCTTCTAACATTTTTAACGCACTTCTGAGATCTGTGACTTTTGCTGCCATAAAATAATCCTCCTATTTCATATTATCATTTCAAATCTGCGGATTTACTTATCCTCTTTCCTCCCATTCTAATAATCTCTCAATAGAAAATCAATTCCACTTATGCTATAATTGATTCCAAAACGGAATGAATTGTTTTATATTTTTACCTAACCCAAGGAGACCTCAGATATGACATTTGATCAGATTCAGTATTTTATTGCCATCGCTGAATGCAATACCTATTTTGACGCTGCTGAAGAACTGAATATCTCGCAGTCAGCACTTTCAAAACAGATCATAAAATTAGAAAAAGAGCTTGGCGTCACTCTGCTCGACCGCTCCCGTCGGAAGGCTTCCCTTACCCCCGCCGGAGAGACCTTTTACCAGGATGCCCTGGCCCTTCGCCGGCAATATGAGATCATGACCGGACATATGAAGAAGTACAAGATTCCCATGGGAAATAAAAATGAACTCCGTATCGGAACGCTGCCGATCCTGACACAGTACGGACTGACCGCACATTTCCGTCAGTTCACCGAATCCCATCCGGACATTCATCTCATTCTCGATGAAGTCGAAGAAAATGACTTAAAAAAAGGACTGCTATCCAGTCAGTATGACCTTATTATCTGCCGGGAACAGATGATAGCCGATCAGAGCGACATTTCTTCCGTCTATCTTGCGGACGATGAACTGGTCACCGTCCTTCCCGTTGGACATCCGCTTGACGGACCCGTATCACTTTCCGCTCTTGCAGACGAGTCATTCATCCTGATGAACCGCTACACCTCCGTCTATCAGATCTGTCAGGCATTGTTCGCAAATGTGCCGGTCCACCCACAGATTTTAAGAACCGGACGTGTCGAATCGATCATCAGCGCCGTTGCCATCGGGGAGGGCGTAAGCCTCCTTCCATACAGTAACTTCAAGCTCTTTCATCATGAGCACGTAAAGACACTGCCGCTTACGCCTCCGGTAAAGCTTCCTGTCGTAATTGCCGGCACGAAAAAACGGATAAATTCCTCTATCTGTCAGGAATTCATCCGTTGTATGACGGAACATTAAGTTTTATAACCAGATTGCCCAGATCATCAATTGGTTGATTTCACATTTCATAGCACGCTATGATAATTTTGTATGTTTTTAGCGTATTTTGTCAGCTATAAACGGTACATATCTCTGGCATTTTTCTCCGTCTGTTCGACTACTTCTTCATACGTAATGCCCTTTAATTCCGCAATCTTCTCTGCCACATAACGGATATAAGCAGAATTATTGCGCTTTCCACGGTTTGGTTCCGGCGCCATGTACGGGCAGTCCGTTTCAAGTACGATTGATGTCAGCGGAATATTTTCCACTACTTCCTTCAACTTCTTCGCATTCTTGAACGTTACCACTCCGCCAACGCCGATGTAAAATCCCATCTTGATATATTCTTGTGCCATTTCTTTTGAATAAGAATAACAATGGATCACGCCGCTTAGTCCTTTCGCATGCCCCTTCATAATCTCCATGGTATCTGCCGCTGCCTCCCGGCTGTGGATCAGAACCGGAAGATCCAACTCTCTTGCCAGTTCCAGCTGCCGTATGAACCATTTTTTCTGCACTTCTCTCGGCTCATTGTCCCAGTAATAATCCAGACCGATCTCGCCTACCGCAACCACTTTCTCCTCTTTAAACAGCTCTTTCATCTGTGCAAAGGTCTCTTCATTCAGGCTTCCTACCTCATCCGGATGAATCCCGACTGCCGCATATACAAATGGATACTCCTTTGCAAGTGCGATAACCTTTCTGCATGAATTGTATGTTGCACTGACATTTATAATTGTGCCAACGCCCTGCTCTTCCATAGAATTCAGCAATTCTACTCTGTCCTCATTAAACTGCTCATCGTCATAATGTGCATGTGTATCAAATATCATATATCCCTCCGGGGACGGAGGATTTTCAAAAATAATGTCTTAAATCCTCCGTCCCAAATCAAAAATGTCCTGTCCCCAGTATCCCAATATTTATCCCATCTTTTCCACACGTTATCCCAAGGAATTTCATGGTTATCCCACCCTTATCCCAAGGTTTTCCACATACTTATCCACATCATGTGGATAACTTGTGTGACAGATACTGTATATAGATGTCGGATATTGGAGATATATATCAAACAAGGACGGTGATTCCAAAAATCCTCCGTCCTCATTTTCATTCTTTCATATACAAAGCCAACTATTATCAACCAGTTTCTTTGTATCTTTCTATACTTACATTAGCAGATTTCTGCACCGGCCGGCATATTTTTCTCCGGTGTCATAAGTGCCAGGTTGCCTTCTGCGTCTTCCGCACACAGTAACATACCTTCAGATAATACTCCGGCAAGTTTTGCAGGTTTTAAGTTCACAAGAACCATAACCTTCTTACCAACCATCTCTTCTGCTGAGTAATGTTTCTTAATTCCGGATACGATCTGTTTTACTTCGCTTCCGATCTTAACCTGTGAGCAGAGAAGTTTCTTAGATTTTTTCACTTCTTCGCAAGCAATGATCTCACCAACCTGGAACTGCATCTTTCCGAAGTCATCGAATGTGATCTCTGGTTTTGCTTCGATGTCGATCACTTCTTCGTCAACTTCTTCTTTTGCCTCTTCCTTCTCTTCTACATGTGGATGAAGTTCTTCTACTTTCTTCATTACTTCATTGACGTCCAGTCTTGCGAAAAGGATTTCTGGTTTCTCTGTTACTTTTCCATCACCAAGCTGAGCAAGAATCTTCTCAGATGTTTCTGGCATGAAGGATTCCAGAAGTTTTGCTCCTGCTTTGATGCTCTCGATCAGGTTGTAGAGAACTGTCTCCAGACGATCTTTCTTAGCCTCGTCTTTTGCAAGTGCCCATGGCATTGTCTCATCGATGTATTTGTTGCAGCGTTTGAACAGTACGAAGATCTCTGTGATTGCATCTGCGACACGCAGTTCATCCATCTTCGCATCGACTCTCTTCGGAGTATCTTCTGTGACAGCCTTAAGATCTGCATCGACAGCCTTTTCTTCTTCTGTCTCGGCAACCCCCTTATCTGTTACAACACCGCCGAAGTATTTATTTGTCATGGAAATAGTTCTGTTTACCAGGTTTCCAAGTGTATTTGCAAGGTCAGAGTTCATACGCTCTACCATCAGCTCCCATGAGATTACACCATCATTTTCAAATGGCATCTCGTGAAGTACGAAGTAACGTACTGCATCTACTCCAAAGAAATCTACCAGTTCATCTGCGTAAAGTACATTTCCTTTGGACTTACTCATCTTGCCGTCGCCCTGCAGAAGCCATGGATGTCCGAATACCTGTTTTGGAAGTGGAAGATCCAGTGCCATCAGGAAGATTGGCCAGTAAATCGTGTGGAAACGAATGATATCTTTTCCGATCAGATGAAGGTCTGCAGGCCAGTTCTTGTTGAACAGCTCTGTGCTGTTGCCGTCACAGTCATATCCGATTCCTGTGATATAGTTGGTCAGCGCATCAAGCCATACGTATACGACGTGTTTTGGATCGAAGTCTACCGGGATTCCCCACTTGAAGGATGTTCTGGATACACACAGATCCTGAAGTCCCGGAAGCAGGAAGTTGTTCATCATCTCATTTTTACGGGATACAGGCTGAATGAACTCTGGATGCTCATTGATGTAGTTGATCAGTCTGTCTGCGTATTTGCTCATCTTGAAGAAATATGCTTCTTCTTTTGCAGGCTTACACTCACGTCCGCAGTCCGGGCATTTGCCGTCTACTAACTGAGACTCTGTCCAGAAAGACTCACACGGAGTACAGTACATTCCTTCGTAAGCTCCTTTGTAAATATCTCCCTGATCGTACAATTTTTTGAAAATCTTTTTAACCTGTGCTTCATGATCTTCGTCTGTTGTACGGATGAATTTGTCATAAGAAGTGTTCATCAGATCCCAGATCTTCTTGATCTCGCATGATGCATTGTCAACGAATTCCTTTGGTGTAACACCTGCTTCGTCTGCTTTCAGCTCAATCTTCTGTCCATGTTCGTCTGTTCCTGTCTGGAAGAATACATCGTATCCCTGACTTCTTTTATATCTTGCGATGGCATCTGCCAGCACGATCTCGTATGTGTTACCGATGTGCGGTTTGCCTGATGCATAAGCGATTGCTGTTGTAATATAATATTTTCCTTTATTACATTTTTCACACATGTCTTTTTCTCTCCTTTTATGTTTACCGGATATATTTTCTTCGCAGGATCTGAATATCTACATAACCTGCTGCCTGCAGGCTTTGGCTGCCAACAGATTTCTTTTCTATATAAACAAAAAATCTTCCCTGAATTCACTCCTCATAACTTCTGTTACAATTCATAAATCTCAGGGAAGACGAAAATCCGTGTTACCACTTCCATTCACTGCCAGTCTCGCAACTGATAGTCTCTGCGGGTGAAGCTGTTCACTCCACCTCACCGCTGTAAAGGGCGGAGCCCTTTGTGAACTTACATCTTTATCTATCTTTATCAATGCTCATCCACACCGCTCAGTAAGCCATCTTCTGTAACGTTCCACCTATCCCTCTCAGCAGCACACTGCGGCATCCTCACCGGCAGTTCACGGGATTCTCTGTAAGATTTCCTGTTACATACTCTCTTCATCACTGCGTTTGTCATATATCCACTCGTAATTTAAATCGTAGCATATAAGCGGGCGGGATGTCAAGGACTACAGACTGTACTCATCAATCTTCTGCAATTCTTCCTCTGTAAATGGCGCACTGTGTATTGCTTTTATATTATCCAGGATCTGCTGCGTTTTTGATGCACCGATCAGGACACTGGTAACTTCTTTTTTCTGAAGAAGCCAGGCAAGTGCCATATCCGCAAGCTTCTCACCACGCTGAGCCGCCAGTTCATTTAACTTACGAATCTGTTCCATACGCTCTGCGGTAAGAATACTTTCTTTCAAAAATCTTCCGTCCTTTCGAATACGGCTGTCTTCCGGGATCCCATTGAGATAACGGTCCGTCAACTGTCCCTGTGCCAGAGGACTGAATGTAATGAGTCCTTTTTTCAGATTGCCGGTCATATCCTTTAATCCATTCTTTTCTACTGTTCTGTCAAATATAGAATAACAGTTCTGATTGATCACAAACGGGCATTTCAGATCTTTCAGGATCGCTGCTGCCTGTTCCAAAGTCTCTCCATCATAATTTGAAAGTCCTACATAGAGTGCCTTTCCCTGACAAACAGCTGTTGCCAGAGCTCCCATCGTCTCCTCAAGCGGTGTCTCCAGATCCATTCTGTGGTGATAGAAAATATCCACATAATCCAGTCCCATACGTTTCAGGCTCTGATCCAGGCTCGCCAGCAGATATTTGCGGCTGCCCCAGTTGCCGTAAGGGCCTTCCCACATATCAAATCCGGCCTTTGTCGTAATGATCAGTTCATCACGATATGGCATCAGATCTTCTTTTAATATTCTGCCGAAATTTTTCTCCGCACTTCCGTAAGCCGGACCGTAATTATTGGCAAGATCAAACTGTGTGATACCATTATCAAATGCTGTGAAGCAAAGCTGCCTCATATTTTCATAATCGGATGCATCCCCAAAATTATGCCATAAGCCAAGCGAAATCTTGGGAAGCAGTAATCCGCTTCTTCCACAGCGGTTATATTCCATGATATTGTATCGTTCTTTTGCAGGTGTATACATTATTCATTCCTCCTGTCTTTCGTATACCTCATGTTTCATATCTTTAAGCAGTTTCTTTATTTTATATAATAGAATCGTCGCAAATGATTTGCAACGATTTTTGTTTTCGTTGCAAACGATTTTCGACGATTCTGTTTTTTGTTGCAAATTGATTGCGACGATTCTAACTTCTTAAATGTATGGATTTCTGGAATCACTATTTCACACATTCACCATTTTACATTTTCTATAATTTAAAAATGTTGTTTTATTTGCTGATGATATATGTAAATAACTGTTCTATGTATTTTCCAAAATATTTCAAAACACTATCTACATATGTATTTTCAAAAACAAAGCTATATGCTTTTGGGTACATTGTCGTTAAAAACATATAACACATTCCAACATAAAAATGCATCCATATCACTTTAACTATAATATTTTGCACCAAATTGATGAAGCCACCTATTTCCGCTTCCATTGCAAATCCCTCATTCATCTTATATGGCAGCCAGGCTCCGCCTCCAAATGCAATTCCAGTTATCAGTAAAATTTCCGCCAAAGCCGGTATAAACATAATTACCATCCATCCTGAATGTGTTTTAAAATTATCAGAAATACAATTCAAATACATCAAAGTAATTGCAATATACCCTGTTTGTAAAATAAGATCGAACACAGTATTGATAATTATATATATAATTGCCTTAATTTTATCCGTTATTTCTCCATATGTTACTATTTCACTTACAAGTACTCCCAATACTGTTATTACAACAATTACTGTTTTATGTTTCAATATAAATGCTACTACTACGCTCGTCACACCTGCTCCTGTTGCTAATCCACCAAAAATCAGCGCAGCAAGCAACACTGAATCAATAAAAATGAAAATCATATTTTCCCACATCCTAATTAGTAATTTTATAAAATTCTTCTATATTCTCATCATATTCAAAAAATATATCTTCATATTGTTGTCCCTCGTTATATTCCGGGTCTTCTGCTATATATTTATTGCGATTTTCGTCAATTCTAAAATTCATATACTTTCCAGATATCTGCAACTCGTACGGCTGTCCATTTTTCACTCCATATAAACAACTGACAGACGATGTTTGATACTCATGTTTTTCATAATTAAAGAAAAGATTTCCTCCTCCTAAAACTTCATCATTCATTGATATGTTTTCTTCTTTTTTAATACACTGACACTCACCATTACTGTCAACAAACCAAATCTCAGCCGTATGATATCCCCAATATGGATCTTTTGAATCATCTGTAGCAAGCGCAAATGATTCATTATTTCCATCCGCATCAAAATCTGCTGTTGTTATGTACACAACTTTTAAATTTGTGGCTTTTTCCATAGCCGCTCTCATGTCTTCTGCTGTTCCTGTAAACTTCTCTCCTTTTGTTTCCGGCTTTTCTTCTGCCATTTCTGCTACTTCTTTTTCTTTTATTTTTTTCATTTCACAATATTGCAGAGCCTTTTTTATATTTAAAAATTTATATATATTTTGATTATTATCTGCTGAATTTGGTGCTTTGGGATTACTCTTTACTTTATCTTCTGCAGTTTCTACTATCGCATTTTTTACTTCTGCTCCTGTCATTTCTGGATATATTGACCATATTCCAGCTACCGCTCCTGCTACCATCGGTGCTGCCATAGATGTTCCACCATCCATAGCATATCCATCTTTAACTGTACTATATACATTATCACCTGGTGCTGAAACACTAATCTTTTCACCCCCATTTGATGTCACATCAAGAATATATCCATCCTTTTTTTCTTCTGCATTAGCAACAATCAATATCCTGTCCAAAATATCATTCACAGAAATATCATCTTTATGATAACAATTTTCTTTAGCAATACAGGCAAAAAAACCTGTATTGCTTGCATCTCTTCCTTTAATATTTGCAATTTTATTCTTTCTATAACCATTACCAGCAGCCTGAACCACTATAAAATCGTCTTTATTACCTGACTGTCTGATTTTTGCCCTGTGCAACATTATGTACATATATTTAGACCAATTATTTCCCATTTCATACTTCTCTATATCGGTTAAATTTTTTTCATCCTCACTAAATCCAACCGAATAATTTATTACTTTACATCCTTTCTCTACACAGGCAATTAATCCATATAACATACACGACTGTGACATCATATATGGTTTTTGATTTTCATCTGGCAAACAGTCATATCCATATAATGTGCAATTTGAAAGAACTCCATTTATTCCATAACTATTATGTTTTGCTCCTATTATTCCGGCTACATGCGTTCCATGATCCTTCTTTTTGGATCTAATCTTAGATAAATCTACAATGTCTACATCCGCATGATTAAAGTCAAATCCAACATCAACAACTCCCACATTAATATGAGATGTTTTATATTGTTCGAAACTTTCTGCTCCTATCTTTTGATACCAGTCCGCTTTATTCGTATAATCTTTTTTAGGATTCTCTGCTTTAAATTCTTTCCTGCTGCTCATATCAATCGGCACTACTATATCACTTGTTGCAGCTAAAACCCCCTCTTTCTCTTCTATAATTTCTATAGTTCTTTTTAAACCTTGATAATCTGTTTCCGGAATCTTTATCTGAACCTGATTTACAGATGGTATGCTGTCAATAATACTTCCTTGAACTTCATCAATAATTTCTGTTTTTTCTGTTTCCGATATACTTTCATCAAAAAAAATATCTATAACATTTTTTACATAATAAATTCCTGTTTGTTTATCCTTAGTAACTTCATTATTCACATATTTGGTCGTTTTTTCCCCATTCTCTGCCTTTTCTATTTTTTTCTCCTTTGTAATTTTTTCTTGATTTCTTCCTTTACAAAATCCCAAGCCAGTTATTACCATTATCATAATAACTGCAAAGATTAAAATTATACACTTCATAGATTTATTCATATCTGCTCTTTCCTCTTATTTTTCGACATAAGGTCTAATCTCTTTCCCTTTAACATCAAAAATTCTGCAGTCTCCAACATTATTTTTTTCACTAATAGTCGAAAAAACAAAGATACCATTTCCAGAATATTTTACTTTAGTTTTTGATATATATTTTGCAGATACCTTTATAGTATTTTTGGACTTTCCATTTACTAAATTTACAATCTCCAAATTATCTTTATTACTTCTTATATCCACCATATATTTACCTGTAATTTCATCATTAAAAATACGAATAGGTTCATATACGAGCTCTCCTGTTTTTTGATTAATATTAGAAATATATGTGTTTCCATCATTTCCATTTAATTTAACAAATACATTTTTTCCATATAACCATGCACTGCTTACATCATATTTGTTAAATGACCATTGTAAATTACCACTTAAATCATAAAAAGAAATTCCGTTTTCGTCTGTCAAAAAACCATTTTCATTTGAATCTAATAAATCAACTCCTTCTTCATGAAGTTTGGTGACATTTCCCTCACTATCAGCCACACAAATCTCATATGTACGTGATGCCTCCCATATCTGATATACCATTTTCCCGCCACAATAATACAAATTTTTTGGCCATACATTAGAGATTGAAAATACTTTATCTGTATTAGAATCAAATACCAGTAACGTACTTGTTCCAGTATTTTTTATACAAAACCCCACAATGCCTTTTCCCAATTGGAATAATTCATCTCCCTTATATCCACTTCCCAATAAATCATTATCCACTTTCCATGGATCTTGTTTCCATTTTCCTTTTGCATTCATAAATCCCAGATATATAGACCTCTCATCTATACTTTCCAGTCTTTCTACAACCAGAAATTTATCTTTATTAAACTCATGTAATACTCTATAACCTCCCTCATCTTCTTCATCTTCAGTAGAATACAATATTTTTCCTTTATCATCTTTAAATTCTATCGTCCAACCATCATTATAAAAATGTCTTTTATATTGCGAATCTTTTGTGATTTTTCCTGTTTTTATATCAATATACCATTCCTCTTTTTCTTGTTTTTCCACCGATTCTTCATCAATATTTTTATCTTCCAGATAAGAAACCAAATATTCTGCTTCTTCAATATCTGTCTTTTGATCCTGATATAGATTTAATACTTGAATCTGTTTTTTGTTTGTTTTTTTTGCCGCATTTACTGGTATAACAACTGTTACTGCCAATACTGCCATACATACCAACATTAAAATTTTCTTCTTTTTCATCAGTCTTTCCTCCATGTATTTTTCCGCATCTTATGTACACATTATATAATGTGCACATCATTCATGCAAGCATACTTTTTCCGATATAATCATCAAAAAGCAGGTGAAAAATATGGTGAAATTAAGAATTTTAGAAATTTTAGAATCTCAGAATCATACAAAATACTGGTTATTCAAACAACTAGATTTAAGTTATCAAAACTTTAACCGAATGGTAAATAACGAAACAAGTTCTATTCGTTTTGAAAATCTCGATAAATTAAGCACAATTCTAAACTGTCCTGTTGGAGATTTATTTGAAAAAGTGGAAGATCCTATTGATGATTAGGTTCTTCCACTTTTCACATCATTGACGCAACCAATCAGAGCGCTTATAATATTCTCGTTATTTACAGAAACTATACATAAGATTGGGGAATTTATTATGACCAGAAGACAATATTTCACCGCCGGTTTCAAGGACGGAATACCGATCTGTCTTGGATACATAGCGGTTTCATTTACATTTGGGATCATGGCAAAAAAAGTCGGAATTTCGATCTTTGATGCGGTTCTGATCTCTCTTACCAATGTGACCAGCGCCGGACAGTTTGCAGGGCTGTCGCTGATCGCATCGACTGCTTCTTATATAGAGATGGCCATCACACAGCTTATTATCAACTTAAGATACTGTCTGATGTCCTGTGCGCTTTCGCAGAAGATTGATCCGGAAGCGCCGCTGTTCCACCGTTTTCTCATTGCTTACGGTGTGACCGATGAGATCTTCGGCGTCACAGTTTGCAAGGGTGGAAAACTGAGTCCGTTTTATTCTTACGGGGTTATATTTATCTCTGTATTCGGATGGGTATTCGGTACATTTCTTGGAATCCTGTCCGGTAATATATTACCGGCTCGTGTTGTCAGTGCATTAAGTGTCGCACTTTATGGTATGTTTCTGGCGATCATCATTCCGCCGGCCCGTAACAACCGTGTACTCGCAGGTGTTGTTGTCATTTCCATGGCAGCCAGCTTTTTATTTGACAAAACACCCGGGCTTAGGAATATTTCATCCGGATTCCGTATTATCATCATTACTCTGATCATTGCAGGAATTGCGGCTTATTTCTTCCCGGTGAAAGAGGACGAGTACGATGAACTGGAAGAAGCTGGCGAATTGAGTGACAGTACAAAGGAGGCACACCATGAATCATAATATTTACATTTACATATTTGTGATGGCGGCAGTTACTTACCTGATCCGTATGCTTCCGCTGACGCTGATTCGCAAAGAGATTAAAAGCACGTATATCAAATCATTTTTATACTATGTCCCTTATGTGACGCTTGCTGCTATGACATTCCCGGCAATCCTCAGTGCCACTGCGAATATCTGGTCTGCACTTGCCGGATTTATCATCGCCGTATTTCTGGCCTACCGTGGCAAGAGCCTGCTGAAGGTATCCTTGTTCGCATGTCTCGGCGTCTTTATTGTTGAGCTGATTACCGGATTATAAGTCATATAAGTTACCGGAAGTTTATGATATTGGCTTCCGGTTATAAACAATGAATACATATTTGCAGGAAATCCCCATATAAATGATACAAATGATTTATATGGGGATTTTTATGCAAAAATTTCTCGAAAAATTTAAACGGAAGCCATTACTCTTTTTGCTTCCGTCTGCATCCGTACTTCTACTCCTTTTTCTTTTGTTCTTTCATTCTCAACAGGATGCAGATCAGGCATTTTCGAAATATACTTCTGAACTTTTCCGACAGGAAATCAGTGGAAATACAATTACTCTCCACTACACCTTAAAAAATCCCGAAAAATATGGCATAGAAAATGCGCCCATTTCTTATGGACAATGTACCACCGATCCCGAACTGGTCCGGTCTAGTGTCGATGCGGAACGGACCAGACTTCGCTCCTATAACAGAACATCTCTTTCCAAAGACAACCGTCTTACTTATGATGTGCTGAATGACTATCTGAATTCTGCCTATGATCTGTCCCCTTATACACTCTACGACGAACCACTTGCACCTCTCACAGGAACTCAGTCACAGCTTCCGGTCATCTTATCAGAATACCGTTTTTATGAGATCTCCGATATTGAAAACTATCTACAGCTTCTTACTAAAACACCGGAATACTTCCGATCTATCCTGAATTTTGAACACACAAAATCCGAATCCGGCCTTTTTATGGCATCCTATACTGCCGACTCCATCATCAAAGAATGCCGGGATTTCGTTCATTTAAAAGAGAGTAATTATCTCTATTCTTCTTTTGTAGAACGGCTGGATGAACTTGCTTCCACAAAAAACAGCGGCCTCACCGAAAAACAACGAAAAGCCTATACCCGGCAGAACAGCGCCTACATAAAAAAATATATTTTCCCGTCTTATGAACAGCTTATCTCCGGCCTGTCCGAGCTTCGCAATTCCGGTAAGAATAATAACGGACTATGCTATCTTCCAAATGGCCGGACTTACTACGAATATCTGGTAAGAAGTGAGACTGGTTCCTCACGCAGTATTGCAGAACTGCAAAACCTTACGAATGCACAGATTCTTTCGGATCTTACAGTTATGCAGCGAGTGCTGACAGAAGACTCCTCCTCTGGCTCATCTTCCGTAACCTCCGACATTTTCAGCTCACAAGGTACTCTACTCTCCGAATCTGATCCTGAAAAGATTTTATCCACATTATCAAACAAGATTACAAAGGATTTTCCACCATATCCACAGATTCATACACAGATCAAATACGTCCAGAAATCCATGGAAGAATACTTAAGTCCGGCTTTCTACATGATCCCGGCCATCGACAATACTTCCGAAAATGTAATCTACATTAACAAGGGGCACATCACCGACAACCTTTCTCTCTTCACCACCTTCGCCCATGAAGGCTACCCCGGACATTTATACCAGAATGTCTATTACGCAAGCCTTCATCCCAATCCAATCCGCTGTGTACTGAACTACGGCGGCTACACAGAGGGATGGGCCACTTACAGTGAGATGATGAGTTACTACTTTTCCACACTGACCAAAGAACAGGCCACAATATTTCAACGCAACTCTTCTGTCATTCTGGGACTATATGCACTTGCCGATATGGGAATTCATTATGACGGCTGGAAACTTGCCGATGCGGCAGCATTTTTCCACACTTATGGGATAACGGATGACGCGACCATTGAGGATATCTATGATCTGATCATTGCTGATCCGGCTAATTACTTAAAATACTATATTGGATATCTGGAATTTCTGGAACTTAAGAAAGATGCTGTGGATAAGTGGGAAGATAACTTTACGCAGATGCAGTTTCATAAGGCGGTTCTGGATGTTGGGCCGGCATCGTTTGATGTGATTCAGAAGTATGTGTTTAAATAGATATGAGGATTCCTTATATAGGAATCCTCTATATAGCCTCACTGTTATCATTTATAAGCTTTTGTATGACCACTATATCCTCATCTAAGTCTTCAGCAATTTCTTCCAGAGTCATTCCTTTCCTTAATCGTTTCTCGATAAATCTTTTCAGGACATTCTCTTCACCAACTTTGATTCCGGCTTGACGCCCAATCTCAATTCCATCCTGGCGCCCGATCTCAATCCCATCCTGACGCCCGGCCTCATACTCCGCCTTCCGCAGTTTCTTTTCTTCAAATTCTTTATCATACTCATAGATGCTCATCTTGATCACCTCTGCCTTATTTTTCGTCAAAAATTCTTCCAGAATTCCTTCTTTTATACACTCTTCAACCGCACGCTCTACAGCTTCTTCCAGCGCCATGCCCGGCTCGGCAGCATACTTTCTCACTCTGGCCACATACTGTGCATATTCCTTCAATGTCCGGCAATGCTCCATCAACTCATTATTATGTCCATCATTTACATTCAACATCGTAACCCGTAATTCTAAGTCCGGATCTTCTGTCGGGTTCTCATAAGCTGATGATAATCGGAATTCACTGCAATCCTCTACTTTCTTTGTTCCATTGTAAAACACGATAAATCTTGGTGCCGGTATCTTCTGTATTGTAGTCGAATATAATGATTTTTGAACAACAAGCCGCTGATATTCATCCGCAATATAGAATAAATTTCTAAGAGGAATATTCGGATTATATGTTGACTGATGCTCATACAGATATAAATTCATATCCATGATAAATGCCAGATCATTTTTCATCCCCATATAGATTGCATTTTCTAAAGTTACGATCTGCAGCTCTTCCGGATTTGTATAATTCCGGTCATTTACCGCATTATATAGCGACAACAGATTTGCTTTATCCCGGTATAACATCCGGAAAACCGTATCTTTATACTGATGATTTGCTCTTACTCTCCGATTATTCACCTGGTATTTTTTGTTACTTCTCTTCTGGTTCTTTCTCTTCGCCATATTCAATTCTCCTTTACCACAGGAGTCCGCATGTTTTTTTCAGTCCTCTCCTGCTTTTCTATCATTGATTGGTATAAAAGCATAGATTTCTGAAATGTAATTAGAATATAGACGGTGATAATCACCTTGAATTTCTTTTGAAATATGCTTTGTTATAGTTTAACACATTAGTAAATATGTCTGCAATATTTTATACATTTATTTATGTATTTTTTATATAATCTACAGAACTTGCTACTGGCAGCTTCTTACGAATACATAGCAATCAACGCGCACCCGCAGAGCCAACAGGGACGGGGAAAATTCCATTTTCCCCGCCCCCATTGGCCCTTAATTCGTATTACTAGCCGCAATCTTCACCTTACTCCAAAGATTACTGATCTCTTTCTTCGTCTCCTCATTATACTCAAAGACTTCATCATTCTTATTATCTGTTCTTGGTATATATGCATCAATTCCTTCGAACTCTCCGCCCTTGTCATACAGATCTTTCATAACCTTCTTATTCGCCGATGTATAACCTACATAACTTGAATTGTCATAAGCTCCGTCATAATCACTTGCATAATTGATAAATGCATGTGCAAGTTCCGGATTCTTCGCATTCTTCGGAATGACCATGGCGTCGGACCACTGGTTGGTTCCGCCTTCCGGCATGTAGTATCCCATGTTTTCATTCTCATTGATCACATATGTCGCATCTCCGGAATAGATCAGACCAAGTGCCTTCCTTCCCTGTGCCATGTTATCAATGATCTCATCGGTAACGATCTCCGGCTTCATGGTCTGTACACACTGAACCAGCCAGTTATACGCTTCCTGGATCTGGCTTTCGTCAGACGTATTCATCGAATATCCCAATGCCTTCAATGCCATCATAAAGGAATCTCTCTCTGAGTCATACAGGTAGATGTCCCCTTTATATTTCTGATCCAGGAAAATGTTATAGCCTTCTTTTTCCAGGTCTTTGATGTCGACTTTTGTCTTATCGTACACGATTCCAACTGTTCCCCAAAAATACGGAACAGAATATTCATTCTCCGGATCATACGGAAGTCCTTTGACCGCATCATATAATTTACCCATACAGTTCAGTTTCGACTTATCCAATTTCTGTAAATATCCTTCGGAAATGAGTCTCTGGATCATATAATCACTTGGTACAAGAATGTCGTAAGCTTCTCCATTTGCAACCTTAATATACATCTGTTCATTCGAATCAAAATTTTCAAGAAGTACCGTTGCCCCTGTCTCTTTCTGGAAATCCTGGATAATATGTTCACCTACATACTCGCCCCAGTTGTAGATACGAAGCGTCTGCCCCTCGAATGGCAATGGCTCTTTCTTGTTATTATATGTTACAACTCCGGCAACCACTGCGAGCGCACATACAACTGCGATTGCAGGTACCAGTACGTTTCGTCTGCCGATGCTGTTTCTCTTCGCACGTTTTGCAAAAAGTGCCGGTGCAGCATTGATGATCACAAGTACGATCGTGATGATCACAACCACCAGTGTCGAGATTGCATTGATACTCGGGTTGACACGTTTACTCATTGTATACACCATGATACTTAAGTTCTTCACACCACGTCCGGTTACGAAGTAAGAGATAATAAAATCATCCACTGACATGGTAAATGCGATCAATGCACCGGCTACGATTCCCGGCGTGATCTGTGGCACGACAACTTTCGTCAGTGCCTGCCACGGTGTTGCACCTAAGTCCATCGCTGCATCTGCGAGGTTCGGATCAAGTGACTTGATCTTCGGCATTACCGATAACATAACATACGGTATACAGAATGCAATATGTGCCAAAAGCATGGTAACGTATCCTTTTTCCACATGGAATGTGATGAATAATAACATGAATCCGATCGCAGTTACGATCTCCGGGTTCATGATCGGCAGGTTATTCGCCTGCTCCATCAGGTCACGTATCAGTTTCTTCGACTTGCTGACTCCGATCGCTGCAATTGTTCCCGCTACTGTTGAGATAAATGTCGCAAGCAGCGCGATACTGAATGTCGTCGACAGTGCATCCATCATATCTGCCGATTCCAGCATATGCTTATACCAGCGCAGCGAAAATCCAGTAAAGCTTGTAAGTGATTTTCCATCGTTAAATGAGAATATAATCATGTACAGGATCGGAAGGTAGAAGAATACAACCGACAGTATCATAAGGATCTTCCCAATTGGACGTTTTCCCTTATTCATAACGATTATACCCCCTTTCCGCCCTGGTTACGAATCTCGATCTTACGGACAACCATCATAAGTACCATCATGATGACCGCCATGATCATGGAAATGGCACTTCCGAAGTTCCACTCGCCGACCGTAATGAACTGGTTCTCGATCATATTTCCGATGAGGAAATACTGACCGCCGCCGAGCAGCTTCGGTATGAAGAAAGAACTGACTGCCGGAAGAAATACCAGCGTAATCCCGTTGATGATTCCCGGCACGGAAAGCGGCAGTGTCACACGCTTAAATGTCTGCGCCGGGCTTGCCCCAAGGTCTGCACTCGCTTCCAGCAAGGAATTGTCCATCTTACTAAGTGACGTCTGGATCTGCAGGATCATGAATGGCAGAAAGTTATATACCATACCAAGAAGCACTGCCCCTTCTGTATAAAGAAGTGATCCCTTTCCAAGTCCCACCATATGCAGGATTCTCTGGATCAGACCGCCGTCGCTTAAGAGTCCAATCCATGCATACGTTCTTACCAGCATGTTGATCCACATCGGGATCGTGATCACAAGGATCAGCGCATTCTGCTTCTTCTGCTCACTGCGCGCAATATAATATGCAATCGGATAGCCCAGCAACAGACAGATCACCGTTGTCTTCACCGCAATTACAATGGAACGCCAGAGGATCAATAAGAAATCCGGGTCGGTAAAAAATTTGGCATAATGTTCCATTGTAAATGTGAACGATAAGATGCTGTTTCCCTGATCTGTCACGGAATAAAGTGCGATCAGGACCATCGGGAATACTAACATCAATATTGCCCACACGATATACGGAAATGCTAACTGTGAAAATTTCTTCATCTTAGAATACCACCTTCGGCATAACGTGGATATCTTCCGGGAAGAATGTCAGGCCGACCTCCTGTCCTTCCTCCGAATAATCCGTTGTATGGATCTTGAACTCACGTCCCGTAGTGGAAAATGTAATCTCATACACGCCTTCTGTTACTTCTTCCGGATCAAAATCATAGTCTACACTGATGTCCACACTCTGGTCTTCATCCGTCAGCTTCCATCCCTGTGCATTTGCCCAGGTCTTAAGATCTGTATCCAGTGCCTGAGATTCTGTGATCTCGTCTACCGTCTTGAAGAAGTTGAACGCCATAACACCTTCATTTGCCTTCTCATTCTTAACGAACGGCTGGTTGACTACGAAAATGGTTCTCTCGATGCTGGTTCCGTTTGAAGTGCTGAATGTAACCGGATACTGTCCTTCTTTTGCTTCCAGTTCATATTCAATATTTGCAATGGAAATGTACTCATCCGTCTCTGTCTCCCATGCCTGTGCATTCGACAGTGCGACGATTTCCTTATCATCCAGATTCTCTACATCTTCTACGTCTACATAGAAGTTGTTGGCACTGATCTTCTCGCTTCCGTCTTCACTGGTTACGTCATGATTGCGGATGACACGCATGTTGACCGTAACGCTCGTTCCCGGAACGGTCTCTACCATGATCTCATAGTGCACACCCTTGAACAGGACACTTAAGACTTCTCCCGTCATCTTTCCGTCTTTTACATCCACGATATCAATATCCTCCGGACGGATCACGACATCCACCGGCTCATTCTCCTTGAATCCATGATCCACGCAGTCGAATGTAATATCATCAAAACGAACCTTATAATCCTCAATCATCCTTCCGGAAATGATGTTGCTCTCTCCGATAAAGTTTGCTACGAAACGATTCGTCGGCTCATTGTAGATCTCCTGTGGGGTTCCGATCTGAAGGATCTCACCTTTCTGCATAACGACGATCTTATCCGACATCGTAAGTGCTTCTTCCTGATCATGCGTTACGAAGATAAATGTAATACCGACCTCCTGCTGGATACGCTTCAGCTCATACTGCATTTCCTTACGAAGCTTTAAATCCAGCGCCGCCAGCGGCTCATCCAGAAGCAGTACCTTCGGCTCATTGACCAGCGCTCTCGCGATTGCCACACGCTGCTGCTGGCCGCCGGAAAGCAGTGTCGTATTCTTATCCTCATAGCCTTCCAGACCGATCAGTTTCAGCATCTTCATTACTTTCTGGTCGATGATATCTTTACTCATTTTCTTAAGCTTTAATCCAAATGCGATATTTTCATATACGCTCAGATGCGGGAATAATGCATATTTCTGGAATACGGTATTCAGCTCTCGTTCATACGGCGGCTTGTCGGTGATATCTTCATTATCAAAGATCACCTTTCCTTCGTCCGCATCCAGGAACCCTCCAAGGATTCGGAGCAGTGTAGTCTTACCACATCCACTTGGTCCTAACAGGGTTACGAATTCATTTTCATATATGTCCAGATTGATTCCTTTTAACACAACCTGGGTGTCAAAGCTTTTCACAATGTTGCGAAATTCAATTAGTTTTTTCTCTTCCATTTTTCCTCTCCCTTCTCAGATTTTAAAGCCGCAAGGTATCGTTTCATAATCCTCATTCTTCCTTACATTTGCAGCTGCACTTCTCTTTTCTTTAAAAAATCGGCGGTGTCGTGATCCACAATATCTTTGCCGGGCTATTCCCGTGATTATAAAGATAATGACTCTTCGCACCATCCATATAAAACGTCTCATGCGCCTTCACTTTATATTTTTTACCGCCGCGCATAATCGTAATATTTCCCTTCAGTACATAGCCAAATTCCTCGCCCGTATATGACGTCTGGACATGGCTCTTTTTATGCGGATAGAGTGTCATAAGAATCGGCTCCATCTGGTTCTTCTGCGCATTCGGAATGATCCATTCCACCTGGTAATCTTCTTTCTCATCAACGAAGAAATCATCTGTTCCGAACACGATCTGCTTTTCTTCCTCTTCATGAAAGAATTCCGACAGGTTACTTCCAAGTGCTTCCAGAATGTCCTCCAGTGTCGCAATACTCGGTGCCGTTAAGTTACGCTCCACCTGCGACAAAAATCCCTTCGTAAGCTCACTGCGCGAAGCCAGATCTTCCAATGTCAGATCGTTCTGCTTTCTAAGCTCTCTCAGCTTCTTTCCGATATCCACATTTTCACCTCCATATTTTCAAAAGTTTTCTATTACTATACTTTTTTTTCAAAAATACCGAACAAGCTTTATTATACACATGTATGTGGATAATGCAAGTGAAATGCATGTAAAACCTTGACATATATTAAAAATATGCTATAAGGACATTGCCTGCCCGGAAGTCTGTGGTCCGCAATGCCGCTTACGGAACTTGTGATCGCAGTATATGTGGTGTATCATATGCGGAAATATACGTGTTCACTGCCGGGATAATGTGTTATCATTAACCATAGAAATTTTTCCAGAGGTAACCACATGAATACAGCAACTACAGCAAATATTCAAAATAATAATCCTACTGCCTTTTACCACCTCCCAGGCCTGTTTGAATTTTACGAATTGTACCGCATATTCCTTCCATTATTCCGGAAACACAGGGAATATTTTTACGACTGGTGTGAGATTGGCTCGATCTATGGCGCTCCTTCGGATTGTATCTGGGGCGGCGGGCGTACTTCATTTGGATATTCTGATCCGGAAGACGTGCTTGATCTGGTGCGGGAATACGGCATCTCGGCCCGGCTGACGTTCAGTAATTCGTTGCTACGGGAAGAACATCTTACAGATAAGAAATGTAACGAGCTTTGTAAAATGTTCGAACACGCCTCTGATGCTGATAATTCACCACATACACATCAACTCCAGAATGGCGTGATTGTGCACTCCGAGCTTTTATTAAACTATTTACAAAAAAATTATCCTGATCTCTACCTTATCTCTTCAACCACAAAAGTTCTGACAGATTTTCAGGATTTTTTAACTGAAATAAACCGAGAAGATTTCCGTTATATTGTACCGGACTTCCGGTTAAACAAAGTATTCGATAAATTAGACCTGATGTCGCAGCACCAGAAAGATAAAGTAGAATTCTTATGCAATGAATGCTGCTGGTTCGGCTGTAAGGACAGAAAGACTTGTTATGAATCCGTCAGCCGGAAGAATCTCGGAAATCCTGCCCCGGAGTTTCACTGTGCTTCGCCGGATGGCGGTAACGGTTACCGCTTTTCCAAGGCAATGGAAAATCCCGGATTCATCAGTGTGGATGATATACAGAATATTTACATGCCAATGGGATTTTCTAATTTTAAGATTGAAGGACGCGGGCTTGGAAGTGCGCTGATTCTTGAATTTCTGCTTTATTATATGACGAAGCCGGAATATCAACTGCATGTCAGGGAAGAGATTTATCTGGATAATATGCTCGATCTTTTTTAGCCATGGGGACAGGGTTTTTGACTTTTTTATTGTCCCTTCCGGATCAAAAATGAACGCAAGAAAACCTGCCCGTCGGCAGGTTTTCTTACATTCTAATCTATTTTTATTTTCTTTTGCTTTTCTATATCTCAAACGTCTCCAGATCATCCGGCACATACAGATTGCCATGATAATACTGCTGTCCTTCCTCCGTATACAACTTCTTTCTCTCCGCCAGATGTGTCTCTTCTGTATGATACAGCAACAGATTCGGCACACCGAGTTCTTCCGCAAGCTGGCATGCTTCTTTTACTGTACTATGATGCTTCTCATAAGGCTTGAATTTATCCGCCTCACCGAACAGGCAGAATGCCTCATGAAGCAGCCAGTCACTGCCCTTCACATATTTATAATCCACCTCATTGTACGGCTCGTCACCAACACAGGTGAATTTCTTACCGCTCTTAAGCTGCATGGTGAATCCGAACTGTTTCGCCTTTGTCGAACCAATGTCGAAGAATGTCACAGGACATCCGAGAATCGTTCTGCTGTCTCCGTCTTTCACGACATCAAACTGGATTCGCTCCCCCATATGCTTACAGACCTTCTGCTGGATCGTCATATTTGCGATTGCCTGAATCTTCTCTGCCAGCTCCTCATGGCAGTAAATGCGAAGATCACCTTCATATTTTCCCTGGTTCATTCTCTGTCCGATCATACGCACCAGCCAGATAATTCCAAGCACGTGGTCTACATGCTCATGTGTAACGAAGATATCGTGGATATCATTCATGTCGATTCCTGTGTCTTTTAATACTTTCAGAATACGGTTGCCACCGCCTGCATCTACAAGGAAATGTTTCCCTTCATCGCTGATTGCATAGCAAGTATTATAACATTCACTTACCGTTGCATTTCCGGTTCCTAATATTGTTAATTTCATATGCTTTTCTCCATTTCATTTCTGGTTTTTGTACCGCTTTTTTCGTAGTACTTCTATCAGCAGTATAGCATATTTTCTCCAAAATCATCTCCCAGATCATACACAATTACCTTCTGATTTTTCACATCCGCAATCTCGAAAGCAATCTCCTGATGTGTAACAGCAGGTGCTGCCATGTCATATAAAACGCCATCGATCAATTCATATCTCTGGTCATCGGGCAGGGCATAGTAATCCTCTAATGTATATTCCCCCTGCTTCTTTACCTGATATGCTCCCAGTGCTTCTGCTGCTTTGTTCTTTTAATTCTCTCATTTCGGTGATCGTCATAACCATTGCACCTTCCATCTCTAAATTTTTTATATTGAAATATTCCAGCGAGTTACCAGTTTGGGATAAAAACATCTGCTGTCAGCAGTTTTGGCAATCTAATTTCACGATAATCTGCAGGACTTGTTACTGGCAGCACCTTACGAACGCATGGCGATACAAAAAAGAGCCAGCAGGGACGGGGAAAATTCCATTTTTCCCGTCCCCATTGGCTATAAACCCGACAGATCTACCTCATAAATATAATGTTCCGGCTCTTTTTCTCTCTGATAAAACATCACCATATACCACGGGAAATATTCAATTTCCTCTTTTTGCTCAACATTCCCTTTGCAAAATACAATTTTTCTTCCAAACTTCCAGTTTTCTACTGCTGATACTTTATTCAAAGCAGAATGCTTTTGATAATCATTTCCTGATTTTATCTCAAGAAGGTCAATCTTCAATCCATTCTGTATTACAAAATCCAATTCTCCGTACTTTTTCGACTCAAAATAATTCAATGAGAATCCACCGCTTTTTATTGACTGGGCAAATACATTTTCCAATATACTTCCCATATTCACATCCATATTCCCCTGTAAGAGTTCAAACTGAATGTTCTCCATGCAGGAAGCACAGAGCAGACCTGTGTCTCCCATAAATAATTTGAACAGATTTCTCTTTTCATTAAGCTGTAACGGAGCCTGTGGTTCTGTAACATTATAAGATGGCAAAGCAACACCTGCATCACTTAGCCACATAAATGAATTCTCATAACGATTCATTCTTCCATTTTCATCAATCCTGTTTAAAATAAACCGTCTGTTCTTATCATCCAATTGAGATGCAATACTATCAAAGATGGCTTTAATCCTCACTTTTTCCGCACCTTCGGAATACTTCGATATATCCTGTCTGTATAATTCCAGAATATTTCTCTGAAGCCTAACTACCTTTCCGATATCATGCGTATCTACATAAGTCTGGACAACATCCGGCATTCCACCTACAACAATATAAGTTGCAAAAAGTTTCAACAATGTTTCATGCATTACTGTTGGAACTTCGTTATGATTTTCATAGCAGAACTGTAATGTAGTAAATGTTGTATCCTGCACTCCATTCGCCCGGAGAAATTCCCTGAAATTCATAGGATACATAGAAACAATCTCTTCAAATCCAACCGCATAAGAAGGAACTTCTTTATACCTGACACCAAGAAGTGAACCGGATTCAATATAATCAAACCGTCCATCTTCAACCAGGAACTTGATTGCACATCTTGCATTGGGGCATTCCTGTATCTCATCCAGGAATACCAATGTCTTTCCCGGCTCCATCTTCTGCATCTTGAAAGCAGTCAGGTTCTCAATAATAGTATCTGCATCCAATTTATCTTCAAAAATTTTTTCGGCACCTTTATCTAATATGAAATTGATTTCTATAAAATTTTCATATTCTTGTTTTGCAAACTCTCTGATAATTGTTGTTTTTCCAATCTGTCTTGCGCCTATAATACAAAGTGCCTTTTTATTTTTCTGAGTTCTCCATAATTTTAATTTTTCCGAAATCTCTCTTTTAAGCATTGAATCGCCCTCCTGATATTAGTATTGTAACATTATTCTCGTGTTATTCAATATTTTTGTAACATTATTCTTATATTTTCTATTATATTTTGTAACATTATTCTGAATATTAAAGTCGGAATTTTATTATTTCTTATACCAGTTTTTTATGCACAATGCACACCGATCTTCTTTGTTTCATGATACTGCATCAAAAAAGCTGCCATCTTTATGGATGACAGCTCACTGTCTGTTTCTGATATTGCCATTAACTGTGGCTTTGTAAAGCTATGCTGCCAAACTGTGAAGGCATTCGTATTGAAGTGCCTCCGATCCGGAAGCGGCTGTTGAGGAATGATTTGTAATGCTTTTATAAATTAATGTCTTCTATAATTTTCAGGATAATATATACTTCCACCCAGCATTAAGATTCCTGGTACAATATAATTTATGTTTTTAATCAGATAATCCCGGATTCTGTCCTTTAAGCTTTTCTTTGTTGTATTCATATTATCACCTGTCAATGATATAATAACGTTCTTTCATAACTCACAGTAACCAATAAGTCCCTTTCCCACATTTAGCAACAATTTTTTCATCCTCTAAATGATTGAGAATCCGATCTTTAAGAGAAGCACTAACCGACTCGCCATTTGCGGCGATTCCAAGTTTTGCAGCGAGAGTAGATGCGATTAAATTCATAAATTTAACATCCTGTTTTAGTACATTGCGATATTTTTTCAGAGATAATACCGCTACAGTTACCGGGGTAACTGCTTCTACAAAATAAATACATGGTGCCGGATTCATAAATTCCATATCCCCCAGAAGATAAATTCCTTCATTCATAGCAATAAAATATTTAGAACCATCGTCCCGTATATGATAAATATTTACCGTCCCTTCTATAACAATCTGCAACCTGTCATCTGAATTGCACGGTTGACACAGCAATTCCCCTTTTTCCTACTGATATATCTGAAATTCCAGATTCTGTGTATCAAACTCTTTCTCTAACTCTAACTTTTCAATTGCTCTTTCACATTTAACTTTGTCTTTAATCTGCTTCATATCTCTATCTCCTGTCTATCATATTATATGAAAATCAGATATGTAGTAAGACATATGTCTGGGTTGTAATTCGATTATTTTCGTAAAATATTTAATGTACTAATGAAAGGAAAGAGATCTTCCTTCTATATTTCGGTGCAAAAACTATGCGATACTTACAATTCCACGTTGTATGTGATAAACTATTATTGTCCATCTTGGACGACCTCCTTTGATTAATAATATGGTTGGCGAACCTTTTATTATTATATCATTGGAGGTTTTCTACACAACGCTAAAGCTCTTTCAACCACCCGCATAGCAGGTGGTTTATTTGTTTCCTAAAGTTTCGTTTTGGGGAACATCCCAAAACTCCACAATAGAAAACAGGGCCTTGCCCTAACAAAAATAATGGACTACCTCCAGTTTATAACTGGTGCAGTCCATCATTTATCATTTCTTATTTACCTGATGTCTTACCCTTAATAGTCATTCTTATTCCTTCTTATCTGTTAGCAGATGCAACACGTCTTGCATCTCTCATGATCTGTCCTGCTGCATAACCATTTCCAGACATCACTGCAGAAGCCACCGCAAAATACTCTGCATTATCCAGGACATATTTTTTGAAACGCTCCACTAAACCAGCCTTTTTCTCTGTGTTATTCATTACCATTGTATTCTTAATTGCTACTGTGCTCATATTGACCTCTCCTTTTTTACTATCTATATATTTATTTTCTTTGTTTTCCGTTTACATCTTGCATTTTAGCCTTGTTTTCAATTTCAAACCAGTGCTATAATTATCTTATTTTAAAACGATATTGACATTTACTATTCATATAAAGGAGGATATTATGGCAAAAGCATATCACGAAGCACTCCATCCACTTGGCAATCTTGGAATACAGGTATCTATGGCAGCACTTGAAAACACACATATTCCGGCCCACTGGCATGAGGCTATGGAGATTTTATTCTGTCTGAATGGTTCTGTCCGTATTCATATCGAGCACGAACATCTTACCCTTCAGCGCAATCAACTGATTGTTTTTGATTCAAAAGAAGTTCATTCTATTCATTCTGATTCTAAGCTATATATGTTCTTATGTATCCATGTTGATAAAAAGCAACTTTCTGTTTACTGTCCGAATTTGGAACTATATCACATCAAATGCCGCCCGGTTTCTCTGGATGATTCAAAATCCACCCAGTATATTCACCTCTGTCAGCTTGCACACGATCTGACACGAACCAATGTCGAAAATAAAAACACCAGCGCCATGCGTTCAGACGGCACGGCATTGCTGATGCTTGCTGATTTGATTCGTTATTTTTCCGTATATTCCCTGCCGGGAACGACTACTGGAACAGGTCAGTCTAATGATATTCTGCGAAAGATCATCTCTTATGTGAATGAACATTATACAGAAAAGCTCTCATTGGAAGAAGTAGCTAATCAGGTAGGATTCAGCCGAGAATATTTCTGCCGTTTTTTCAAGCAGCATATGGGTATCACATTTCTTCGTTACTTGAATGAGGTGCGTATTTCTCATGCTGGACGTATTCTGATGAATACAGACAAGTCCATTTCTGAGGTAATGCAGGAGAGTGGTTTCACTAACCAGACGATTTTTAACCGTCTTTTCAAAGAGATTTACGGAATGACACCTCGTCAGGCACGCAATAGCTATGCAGAAAATACCTATTCATAACATCCAGATATAACGCAAACTCTGATATAGCATGTAGCTCTACCGTCTTCTGCTTTTCGCTGGATAATAACTGCTTCCACCTATCATCAAGATTCCCGGCACGATATATTTTTCATTTTTTATAAGATAATCCCACACCCTGTCTTTCAGACTTTTCTTTATTGTATTCATATTATCACCTGTCAGTGGTAAACTGACATCCTTTCGTAAGCACATCTTCTTTTTCCAGTCACATATCACCACTCTTCATCGATTCTTACAATATTTACATCACAAACATTCGACTTTATTCCTCCGCCAACTCCCCAAACTCCGTCTTCTCAAATTCCTGAATGGAAATATGTCTCTTATTCGGGTTCGCATACACGAAAGTCTTATCTACATTCTCCAGATAGTTCTGGATCTTATCGTTCGTCGCACTGATGATCGCCTGGAAGCCAAGTCCGCGGATCAGCGAGATACAGCTTGCCACCTTCTCGGCATCCATCTTGGAGAACGCCTCGTCCAACACAACCAGACGCAGTGTCGGTGACCGGTGCATCTTCGGCGACAGATTGATCTTATAAAGCTGCGCAAAGCTTGCCAGAAGTGCCACGTACAGCGGGTTCTGTCCCTCTCCGCCGGAGTTCTTCTTGATCATCTTACTCAGTCCGATCGTCATCTCCTTATCGCCATGTACGATCTGCTGCATATCGAATGACAGATAGGTTCGGTAATCCGCATACTTATCCATGTTGCGTTTCGCCTCATCCATCTCGTCCTTCGTCGCATTCTCCGGCGGGATGAAGATGTTGATCAGCTCGTTCATCATCTCCCCATACTGGTTCTCATGCTCCATCGTGAACATATCAAGCTGGTTGTCCATCGTATCATCTAAGTCAGACGGACGGATCTGCAGGGAATCATCCATGAACATCTTATAATATTTTCCATCTGCACCCTTGTTCTTCGTGATCACGAACTGATACTTATCCTTACCGAAGTCCAGTTTGCTGATGATCCGGTTCAGCTCATCCCTTCTCTGATAAGCCTCCAGGATCGCACTCCGGATCTTGAAGATGAAGTCATCTTTGAAATGCTCCACAGCCGCTTTCGCCTGTGTCTTCGCCGACTCCCTGTAAGTCTCCAGATGATCGCAGGACAGCGAATTCAAAAGCTTCTCATACGGCGCGTTGTCCCGGATAGAAGTTGAGAATGTACGGTTCGGATATTCTCTGATATAACTGCTTCTCTCTTCCACCAGCTTCCGGTAAGCGTCTTCCTCTTCTTCCCTGAGCGTATATACCCGCGAAACCATCTGACGTCTCAGATACTCATAATTCTCTGATTTTCTGCCCGACAGATATTCCTGGAACTCCTTCTCGTAACGCTTATCTGCTACTTTTCTCTTCACGTCCTTCATCTGTTCTTCCGATTCGAGAACTTCTGCATTCAGACGTTCGATTTCTTTCTTGTTCTCCCAGATTGCTTCCTGCACCTTGGATACGGATTCTTTCTTCGCATCCTGTGCCGCCTGCACTTCTTTCTTCTTGCCTTCCCATGCAGCAACGGATTCATCCTTTAACTTCTGCATCTGTTCCAGAAGCTGAGCCTTTTTCTTTTCTTTGGAAATGATTGCCTTGCTGTCAGCCAGCCATCCGAGATAATCCTCTGCCGGCTGCTTCAACATCTCCATCTGCATTGCCTGGCGGATCTCTTCTAACAGCTCCTGTACCGGCATTCTCTCGCCATTTAACTTCTCACATTTTTCTTCCAGCTTGCGGATTCTCTGGCGCATACTCGTCTCACCGATGTAGGCTCTTCTGGTGTAATTCTCCGGATTCATGTGCTGCAGTTTGTAGCTCTGGTACAGCATACAATCCGGTGTCACACCGATCCTGCACTCACGCAGTTCATCCAGTGATTCGCATTTCTTTACATTTCCAAGGAAGAAATTAATGTATTCCTGCACATACGCTTCTTTCGCTTTTACTACTTCTGCCAGCGCGCCCGGCTGTACCTGATGCTTGTCCTTCGTAAGCTTCTCCGTATCCAGGACTGCTGCCCGGAAGAAACGTTTCGTATCCATCTCCTGGTAAATGTCCATCGCAGCCCTGGCATACTTTGGTTCCACGATCAGCTGCAATTTATTATTTCCAAGATAACCCTCCACTGCATTGTGCCATCTCTCGTCCTTCACATCCAGAAGATCCGCAAGAATATGCACATTCACGAACTTGCCGCAGCGCTCATGCAAACGGTTACGCAGTTCGAATCTCGCCTCTTCCAGCTCTCTCGGATAAGCCTTCTTTCCCTGCTTCAGTTCTTTTAATTCTGCTCTTGCCTCTTTCTCTTCTTTCTTGATCCGGCGAAGGTCTGCATCCGCTTCCTGTCTCTGGTCTTCCAGCTCCTCCTGCAGATCTTTTAAGCCTTCCTGCAGGCGCACAAGCTCTTCTTCGGAAATGCTTCCGTCTGCGAATTTTTCGATATCCCAGATCACCTGATTTGGCGTAATGTCTTTCTCCGTCCATACCTTCAGATGCTCTGCAGTCTGCTCCCAGCGGACTTTTCCGTTATTCAGGCGCTCCAGCGTCTCATTTAATGTATCCAGATCTGATTCCAGTCTTGCATACCCACTGTCTGCGATCCGCAGAATGATCTCTTCATACTCTTTCTGCAAGTCCTTTTCTTCCTGCTCCAGCACCTGTTGCTGCTTCTTCAGATCTTCGATGGCTTCCTGTCTTACCTTGATCCGGTCTCTGGCTTCCTGACTCTTTACCTCATGGTTCATGATCTCCAGACGGTCGATCTGATAAGAGCACACCTTCTCCTCATCAGATTTTTCTGCATACTGCTCATACTTTTCACAGATCAGCTTCAGTCTTCTGATCTCCTCCATCGTCTCCTCGATCTTACTGCGCATGCGTCCATACTGCATGACACTTTCCTGCAGATCCTCGATATGGATATCCTGCTCCATACAGATATATTCCTTTACGAAATCTTCCAGTTTGATATTCATACGGAACGAGATCGCACGTTTGAATAGCTTTGGAAATTTTTCCATGTCCAGACCGCCAAGATAGATATCGTATAGCTGTCTCCGGAATCTTTCATTGCTCGGACCGCAGTAGAACTGTTCCGGCGTAAAGGAACGCTGCAGGTACTCACGCATTTCCGCAGTGGTAAGGCACCGGCCTTCCGAACGGTAATGATTCGAAAGTAATTCTCCCGTATGCCAGAAGAACAGGCGGCTTACATCATTATTCGACGTATCCACGTCAAACACAACACCGACACACTGTTTATCTCTGGTATTCGTCTGTGTCAGCTCCAGCACGATCGTACTGGAAAAATTACGATTTCTTAAATACTGTGATTCATTATTTTCACTGATATTCACCATACCTCTTAAGTACTCGATCAGTGTACGGTCCGAATCATCTGCTGCCGCCTTGTTGAAGAATCCACGGCCGTCCGTATTAGCATACAGCACGATCTGGATCGCATCCAGAACCGTCGATTTACCGCTTCCGGAATGTCCGGTGAAGAAGTTGATTCCTTCATTAAGCGTCAGTATCTTTTTATCTATGTAATGCCAATTATTCAGGCATATCTTCGAGAGTGCTTTGAATGGCTGCTTCGTCTCCAATTTGATCCTCCTCACTGAATGTCGCTAATAATTCCCTGATGTCGTCTCCTAAAAGTACCGTATGGATACAAGGGTAGATGACCAGGCGGGTCGACTCGTTTAATTCTTCCAGAACATCAAGCGGCTCGATGATCTGATACTTCTTCAGAAGTGCGATCGTCCGTCTCATTTCCGTAATTGACGGAAGACTCTTCAATACATGAAATTCTCCCGCTTTTCCGTTTACTGCACCAAGTGTTGTCACCACATGGCTGCTCGACGATGCAGTCTGCATCTGCTCGTCATAGATAAGCTTCAGCACCAGTAAATAGATCGTCGCCAGACGCGGCAGCTTCTCACCCCATAACTGCTCTCCCTGGATATAGATCACACCCATATGTACATTTTCCCGCAGTATGATCCCCGCCACCTCAAAATATGCTTTAAAAAATTCCAGATGCTTCGTACAGGTACGGTATTCTTTTGTATACTGCATCCTTCCCGCACGTTTATCAAATTTTCTTTCCAGGAGAAATGTCTGACGGTACAGTGTCTGGATGACCTCTGTGACCTCTTCTTTTTCTTCCTGGGTTAGCTGTTCGTAGTAATCTATCATTATTCTTAGAACTCCTTTTATCAGAACTTCTTTATATTATGTTCATCACTTTTCTTTCTGTTTTGCATTACAAATTATTACACACTATTACGCCCGTCTCTTCACGAATCTTAATGCCGGATACCGGTATCCGTCCTTTTCCACCATCTCCGGTTCTTCTTCCAGCACCATATATCTGCTGTTCTTACGTGTACTGTAATCATAAGCCAAAATCAATTTTTCAAATTCTTCCTCATCCGCAATATTAATCTTCGACGCATCCATCACTTCATCTTCCATATTATTCTCGATGAATTCTTCGATCTGCTTCTTGCTGAACCGCATCTGGATCCGGTTCAGTCTTAAGATATCATCCTTATCCAGATCTCCCGTCGTCTCATCCGGAAGGAGCTGGCTGATGAAGTCTTTTCTGGATTTTCTTCTCTTATATAAAGACTTCTCCGACAGAATTTCCAGCAGCGACAGATTCATGCGCTTTCCGGTCTCTGTGATGATCTCTTCCATCTGATCCGGATCTTCCGACATTTTATTCAGAAGCTGTACCACCAGACCTTTCGTATCTGTCTCACCGCTTAACAGATAATTCATCCTCGTTACCGTCGCACGGACGTACTTCGTATGTTCCTTATCCATATTAGCGATTCTGTGCTCAATATCATCAAATCCCCGCTCGATCAGATCCAGCAGATCCAGTACATCATCCTGATTATCTCCAAGCATCTTCGACCGCGCCTGTACCTTCATGATAAATGCCTCATCATCCCGGATCTCTCTCAGACATTTCTTAATATCCATCTTATAAATGTAAAAGTTATCCGACGTCTTCAGAATATGATACTTCTTCCACACGATCTCTTCTACATAGCTGTCCAGATGCTCTCTTAAAATCCCGCTGTACGAATCCTGCTGTAAAAGTTTTGCAAAAAACTTGTTCATGTTATGAAGCATGTCCTGCAGTGCCTTATTCAGCCGCCTCGTATTCACCAGTGCCGTCCTCAAAAGCCCGATACTCGCCCTCGGATCATTGCGAAATGCATACAGCGTCGCATACACATTCTGGATATAAATATCCGTCTCCGACGCATCTTCCGAATTCAGCTTTTCAAATGCATCGATCATCACCGCCGCATAATCCGGAATGACAATATTCGTCACCAGTGTATTATAATCCTCGATACGCTTCAGCCATCCTGCCCGCAGAAGCCAGTTTAATATCCTTGATGACGGCGTCTCCAGCATATCAAAATCCGTATCATTTTCCTCCCGCTGTAACTCAAACCGTTTCTTCGCATTCATATCACTTAAGATCTGGATACACACCTCTTTCGTCAGGAAATAGTTATTATATTCGTATTCTTCATTAATACATAAAAGTGCTTCAATATAAATATCCCGGTTGACCGAACGGAACAGACTCCAGAACGTATCCGGGATTTCATTCATTAACTGCATCTTGTTTTCCTCCAAATGATTCCTTACAATTTTAACATTTTTAAGGGCTTTTTTCTACTGCAAGTTATTTTCCGCCGTTTTATACACTCTTTATTTGTTTTTTATCTTCATAGCTGATATGATAAGATAATAAAGATAAAATAAAAGACAACATACAATATAGGAATGAATACGGAGGTAAAATCATGTCCGAAAATATAGAAAAAGCAGTACCGACAGAAGAATCACCTAAGACTAAGGAATCTGAAACTAGCGCACCTGCTGCCACTGACAACGTTGTGCTTTATCCTGTTGCTGATATATCTGCTTCGCAGGAAACTACAGACACTGAAACGGCTGCTTCTAAGGAATTTACCGACCCCCAGAACACAGATAATCAAACAACTATCGACAGCAAAACTACCGACGGTAAAGCTGCCGATAACGCAGACAACTTCAGTGACACCCGAAATACAAAAGAATTTTCGAAAAAAGATGCGGAAGAAGACGAAGACCTGGAAGAAGACTTTTACGAACAACAGGAAAAATCCCGCTCCAAAGATGAACATCCGTTCCGTGAGTTCTTCTCTAATTTCCGTTCCAAACGCAAGATCGAGATGAACCGCGATGAGCAGATCCTTTCCCGCATCAGCGATGAAGATCTGATGGAATATCTCCGTATGGAACAGAAACGTATGGAACTCCTTCAGCAGGCGAAAGAAGTCCGCGAAAAAAGATTCTGGACCACATTCCAGCTCTTTATCTGTCTGTTATCCGTTATCCTTGTTATTTATTTTCTGAAGGATAACCCGGTAATATTAGTCTCGATCCTTTACACGGTCGGAATTCTCACTGCTCTCCGCATATGGAGCAAATCCCAGAACAGAAAAGACCACAGAGACAAAAAAGATTCCTCAGATTATCATAAGAAACCCTGGGAATAATTACATTTTCCCGTGACATTTTACCACATCACACGATCATGTCATCATACCCGCCAGCACTACGCTGGCAGTCACACCAGCCAGAGTTGCAAGCAGCGCACCCGTCAATGTATAGCGCATCTTCGTGACTCTGGCTGTCATATAATATACACTCATGGTATAAAAGATCGTCTCCGTACACGACATACTGATCGATGCAATCCGTCCGATATACGAATCTGTTCCATATTCTTTAAAAATGTCCAGCAAAAGTCCCGTCGCCGCCGATGAGGAGAACATCTTTACCACTGTAAGCGGAACCAGCTCTCCCGGAAAACCGATTCTGTCCGTAAATCTCCCGATTCCATTTGCAATCAGTTCAAGGAAGCCGGACGCTCTCAATATCCCCACCGCCACCATTAATCCGACAAGTGTCGGCATAATCTTGATCACTGTCAGAAACCCCTTCTTTGCACCTTTAATAAACGTATCGTATACCGGAACTTTCATTAACAATCCATAACCTACAATCCCGAAGATTACCAGCGGGACTATGAAATCTGTAAGATATAACAATATTTGCATATTAACATTCCTTCTTTAAATTATCCTCTTACAGTTTATTCTATTGGCTTGTCATATATTAATATATAACTGAGATTGGTGCAATTTCCGGCAGCCCCTTACAAACGCATGGCGATTTATACCGTCATATTTTCCACACTGTTTGCATATTATACTTCAGATATCCACATACAGGAGTCTCACTTATGCTGAACTACCTCTGGTCTTTTATGATTCTTACAGGCATCGTATACGCCGCATTCACAGGCCGGATGCCCGATATTACCAATGCAGCACTTGATTCATCCAAAGAAGCCATCTCACTTTGTATTACCATGATCGGTGTCATGTCTTTTTGGGTAGGACTAATGGAAATTGCTTCCAAAGCCGGAATTATCCCGGCCGCTTCCAGAAAGATCCGGCCGGTCATTCGTTTCCTTTTTCCAAATCTTCCCGCCGGTCACCCCGCCGAAGAACCGATTACCACCAATATAATCGCCAATATCTTAGGTCTTGGCTGGGCCGCCACTCCTGCCGGATTAAAAGCAATGGAAGAATTATCGAAATTAGAAGAACAGCGCCGCAAACATCTGGCTCCCGGTATCTCCCGCCCTGCCGGAACAGCAAGTAATGAAATGTGTACATTCCTGATCATCAACATTTCATCTCTTCAGCTTATTCCGATCAATGTTATTGCTTATCGGAGTCAGTATGGAAGCGTTAATCCTGCTTCTATTATCGGAGCCGGTATTGTATCAACCCTGATCAGTACCGCCATTGCTGTCATCTACTGTAAATTGAAAGAACGATCACGTTTTCAAAACTGATATCCTCTTCATCCACAATAAATGATCACATTCACAAAGTTATCCCCATTTATAAAATATCCTGTGGATAAATATTCTTTTGTCGTAATTTAATGTAGACAACTTCACGGAACAGTGCATATACCACCGACATCAACGGAATAAATATCAGCATTCCGACAATTCCCATCAGACTTCCGCCAACACTCACTGCTGCCAGCACCCAGATTGACGGAAGTCCAACCGAATTTCCCACTACATGTGGATAAATCAGATTCCCCTCAATCTGCTGAAGTACCAGAAACAACACAATGAACATCAACGCCTTAAATGGACTCACCATAAAGATCAGAAACGCCCCGACCGCACATCCGATAAATGCTCCAAAAACCGGTACCAATGCCGTAAATGCAATCACAATTCCGGTCAACAGTGCATATGGCAGTCTAAACAGTGTCATCGTGATTACAAACATTGCTCCAAGGATCAAAGCCTCCACGCACTGTCCCGTCAAAAAGCCAGAAAATGTCTTATACGTCAGAGCCAGCACTTCCAATACAGCTTCTGCTCTCCCCTTCCTGACAAACGCAAATAATACTTTTTTCGCCTGTCTTCCCAGTTTCTCTTTCTGCAGCAAAATATAAACTGCGAATACAAATGCAATAAAAAACGTTCCCACTGCACCAATAATATTTTTTGCCGTATTAATGGTAGTCTCCAGCACACTTCCCGCTCCGTTTTTCAGAAAGCCTGCCGCCGCTTCCATAATTTTATTCCAGTCAAATTCCAGGTTGTTCACGACATTCATAATTTCTTTATTATTATGGAACCAGTGATCTGCCCACCCCTGCACCTGCGGGATAAACTCCTGAATACTCTTTCCCAGATTGGCAAATGTTCCTGCCAATTGCGGAAGCAGCCCGAATATTATCATTGCCAGAATTCCGGTTACACCGGCAATTACAAGCATCAGACTGATTCCCCTGGCATATTTTCTTTTATATTTTTCAGAAATTTTTCTCTCTGTAAATAATTTCCGTTCTACAAAGTTCATCGGTACACTTAAGGCAAATGCAATCGCACCGCCAAGCAAAAACGGATATACTATATTTAATACAAATTGAAACGCACTTATCACAACATCAAATTTCCACAGACAGACAATCAGTACTGCTGTAAATATGATCAATCCCCTGATCTGCTTCACTGTCTCTTGTTTTAATTCCATTTTGTCTTTCCCTTCAAATACTTCAATCCCTGAATCACAGGAAGATTCAGAAATGCAAGACCATATACTGTCATCAGCTGCGTCATATTTAACGTAACAACCTTAAACATGGCATGTAATCCAGGAATTGTAAGAACACCCGTGATCAGAACAGTACCTAAAACAAATGCTCCGATCAGATATTTATTATTAAAGAATCTCTTTGAGAATATTACCGGCTTATCGTCTTTGCAGTTAAATCCATGTACCAGACGGCTCATACACAATGTTCCAAACGCCATCGTACTTGCCAGAACTGCACCCTGTCCTCTGTATCCGATCAAGAATGCTGCCATTGTCATAATCCCGATGCACAGACCTTCGGTTCCGATATTCACCAGATATGCTTTCGTAAGTATTGACTCATTCACAGGTCTCGGTTTCTGATCCATAACCGCTTTAGAATGCGGTTCCATACCCAGCGCAATTGCCGGCAGGCTGTCTGTCAAAAGATTAATAAACAACAGATGTACCGGGGCAAAAGGCACCGGTAATCCGGCCGTTGCTGCATACAGTACCGCAAGAATTGCTCCGAAATTTCCGGATAATAGAAATTGAATTGCATTTTTAATATGCTGATACAGATTTCTTCCATTTTCCACTGCCTTCACGATCGTTGCAAAATTATCATCTGTCAGAACCATCGCCGCCGCATCCTTAGCAACTTCGCTTCCGGTCACACCCATTGCAACACCGATATCCGCCTGTTTTAAAGCCGGCGCATCATTCACACCATCTCCTGTCATTGCCACAATATTTTCCTTTTCCTGCCACGCACGGACAATCCTGATCTTATGCTCCGGAGAGACTCTTGCGTAGACCGAGATTCCCTCTACAAAGTCTTTTAAATCTTCATCTGACATATTTTCAATATCAGCACCTTCACAGGCTTCTGACTCATCCTTTAATATTCCAATCCTCTTTGCAATTGCCGCAGCCGTGACTTTATGATCTCCCGTAATCATAATCGGCCGGATTCCGGCATTCAGGCACTCTGCTACCGCAACCTGCGACTCTTCTCTCGGCGGATCCATCATTGCGATCATTCCGATAAATATCAGATGCTCTTCATCCTCTGTACCGATTTCTTTTTCCTCTTCCAGATGTTTATATGCAAATGCAAGAACTCTTAACCCTTCTCTGGAAAACTGCATATTCTGCATGGAAATATTCTTACAGTCAGAATCTGTCATCCTTCTTACAGTATTTCCAACTCTGATTCTATCCATACGATCCAGTAATACATCTACAGCACCTTTTACGATCATTATATGATCAGCCGTTAACATCTTATCATCCTGAATCCTATGAGCTGTCGACATCAATTTCCGCTCACTGTCAAATGGAACCTCAGACAATCTCGGATATCGTTCCCTTACCTGCATAATCTCGATTCCCAGATTACTTCCGAGATTAATAAGTGCCGTTTCCGTAGGATCACCAATCTCCTGTCCGTCTGTATTCGTTGAATCATTACACAGGATACTGAATCTCAAAAGCAGTTTTTCATTTTCATTTTTCAGATTAATTTTTCCGGCCGGTATTCTCTTTTCATTTACATAATAATCCTCTACCGTCATCTTATTCTGCGTCAGTGTCCCCGTTTTATCCGAACAGACAATCGATACACTGCCAAGACCTTCTACCGCCTGCAGTTTTCGTATAATTGCATGTTCTTTTGCCATCTTCTGTGTTCCAAAAGATAATACAATCGTCACAATCGAACTAAGAGCTTCCGGTATCGCTGCAACTGCCAGCGCAACAGCAAACATAAACGCTGAACCAATAGATTCTCCCTGAAATACATTTACCCCAAATATTATGCCTGAAAATACCAGAATTAATATCGACAATTTTTTTCCGAAGTCATCAAGATTCACCTGCAGTGGTGTGCGCTTTTCTGATGTATTCTTCATAAGATCTGCAATCTTTCCTACTTCTGTATTCATGCCGATTGCAGTCACTTCGTATCTTCCTCTTCCATACGTAACAAAACTTCCGGAGAATACTTTGTTCGTCTGATCGCCAAGTGCTGTTCCGACTGCGACTTCATCCAGATTCTTTTCAACTGCTATGCTTTCTCCCGTCAGTGCACTTTCATCTACCTTCAGACTTGCACATTCTATAAGTTTTCCATCTGCAGGTATACAATCCCCTGCCTCCAGTATTACTTCATCGCCAATCGTCACCTCTCTCGACGGAATCTGAATAATATTTCCATCTCTTGCTACTTTCGCTTCCGGAGCAGATAACTGTTTTAAACTGTTAAGCGATTGTTCTGCCTTTACGGTCTGCACCGTTCCAAGTATTGCATTCATCGTAATTACTACAAAAATAACAATCGCACTTTCTGCATCTCCTAAGATACCGGAAATCACTGCAGATATGATCAATATGATAACAAGAAAATCTTTAAACTGTTCCAGAAATATCTGCATGATACTTTTCTTTTTCCCTTCTACCAGTTCATTGAAACCATATTTTTCCTGATTCTCCCTTGCTTGTTTTGTTGTCAGCATATTTGTTCTCCTTTCTTTCTTTGGCCAATAACCCTTTTTAATTTTTGATATATCGAAAGTATACCTAGAATCTGCCACCGTCAACTTGTATTACATGCTTTTGCTTTGGTATAAAAAAAGAGACTTTTATTGCATAAAAACTATGCAATAAAAGTCTCATCATTTCATTACGATACGGATAGCTCTTTTGCCATCGTACTGACGTCATCGTAAACATCTATATCTTCCATTCTTATATCTCTTTTATGAAATATATAGATGCCGATTACTCCCTCTTATTAATTATAATATAACCACTTCAATAAAATATGTCAATATATTTCAATAACAAAGTATGCAAGAAAAGCTACCGGTTGCCAAAGCATCCGTAATGAGCTGCCAGTGGCAGGTCATGTAGGTGGCAAGTTCTTTAAATAAAAAAAAGAAGTAGTACTTATATACTACTTCACTCTCATTCCATGAGCGTGCGGGGATTCGAACCCCGGACAACTTGATTAAAAGTCAAGTGCTCTACCACCTGAGCTACACGCCCATAATAAACTGGGCTAGTTGGATTCGAACCAACGAATGCAGGAGTCAAAGTCCTGTGCCTTACCGCTTGGCGATAGCCCAATAAAAAAGAAAAAGGGTGGGTAATGGGACTCGAACCCATGATATCCAGAACCACAATCTGGCGCGCTAACCAACTGCACCATACCCACCATATTACTTATCGAACTGTCTTTTGTCCAACTAAGTATCACCATATTAAATTTAGTGGTTTAAACGAGCCTGGGGGGATTCGAACCCTCGACCTACGGCTTAGAAGGCCGTTGCTCTATCCAGCTGAGCTACAGACTCATATCTCTTAACCACAACCCGAAACAATTGTTTCAGGAGAGCGGGTGATGGGAATCGAACCCACGTATCCAGCTTGGAAGGCTGGTGTTCTACCATTGAACTACACCCGCATAGCGTATCGGGGTGACAGGATTCGAACCTGCGACCTCCTGGTCCCAAACCAGGCGCTCTAGCCAAGCTGAGCCACACCCCGATGGTGTTTCTTTTGTGTCACATTTTGTATCAGCTCCGTGACACAAGATATATTATATATGACCTTATACTAATTGTCAACAACTTTTTTTGTTTTTTTTATATTTTTTTCAAAAGTGCGGATTTTCTTGAAAAATCAATGGTTTCCGCACTTTTTATTATATTCTAATTTAAATATTTCTGCGTAATTTCAAGTTTTCCGTTACTGTCAATCTGCATGATCATATAACTAGGCTTTCTCCCCGGCTGTCTTGGATAACAAAGGCTTCCCGGATTCAATGTAATAAGCCCTTCTTCCTTTTCATAAAACGGACGATGTGTATGGCCATACATCACAATATCCGCTCCTCGCCCTCTTGCCTCCTGTTTCAACCGCGTTTCTCCCATAGATACATAATACCCGTGTCCGTGCGTTGTAAATATATGATATCCCTCTACCATGAATTCTTCTTCTCCAGGCAGATCTGAAAAAAAGTCATTATTTCCACGCACCATATGTACCGGACAATCTGCAACAGCCGGAATATAATCCTCATCCCCCTCTACATCTCCAAGATGGATCAGCATATCTAAGGGCCGTTCTTTCTCTATTACACGGTCAAAATTCTTATGAGAGCCATGTGTGTCACTTATGATCAATATTTTCATATCTATATCTTCACCCTAACTTTTATTTATGCTCCAGAATCTTACGAATCTTTCTTAGTCCCTCGCCTCTGTGGCTCAGTTCATTTTTCTTTTCCGGTGAAAGTTCTGCGCTTGTACAGCCATACTCCGGAAGGAAGAATATCGGATCATACCCAAATCCGTTTTCTCCCGCGATCTCATGGCCAATAATTCCCTCCATAGTACCTCTTACCACTTCACAGGAACCATCCGGCATGGCCGCTGCAATCGCACATACGAATCTTGCCGTACGTTTTTCATCAGGGACTCCCTCAAGACGATCCAGCAATGTCTGATTCTTAATGTCATAGGAAGTATCTTCTCCCATATAACGTGCAGAATAAATCCCCGGTTCCTTGTTCAGATAATCAATTTCAAGTCCGGAGTCATCTGCCAGAACCACTGCATTCTTATATTCTGGCATCTGATTTGCAATCTTTGCAATCTCTGTAGCTTTGATCATGGCATTTTCTTCAAAAGTTGCCCCGTCTTCTACTACATCAGCCTTAATCCCCGCTTCTTTCTGTGACAGGATCTCTGCTCCCAGATCACTCAGGATTGCACGGATCTCTATCATTTTATGTTCATTTCCCGTCGCAAATATAATTTTTTCCATCTTATCTTTTCTCCTGTTTTTCTCCCGGACGCTTTGCCTTAGGTGGTTTTGGTCCCAGGAACTGGTAAAAATATGTCTTCAACATTCCATTGTAAATTTTCCGGTTACGATCTGCTTTTCGTCCGAAATAGCGTTCTGCATCCTCATAAGAAGTAATCATGTATGCTGACCACGAATCCAGATTTTTAAAACTCTCGCCAAATGTTTTATATAATGCCGGCAGGTCTTTCTTATCTTCCAGCCTCTCCCCATATGGCGGGTTCGTAATAATAAATCCATATTTCTTCGGGTGGCTCAAATCTTTTACATCTCTTTCCTGAAAATGTATCAGATGATCTACTCCTGCTTCTCTTGCATTGCGTCTTGCAATCTTAATTACAGAACCATCTGCATCATACCCTTGAATGTCAACTTCTATGTCATCATCGATCAGTTCATTTGCCTCATTCACCGTATCATACCAAAGCTTCTTTGGAATCAGATTCGTCCATTCTTCCGCTGTAAATGACCGGTTCATTCCGGGTGCGATATTTGCTGCGATCATCGCTGCTTCTATAGGAAATGTTCCACTTCCGCAAAACGGATCTACAAGAATCCTGTCTTTGTGCCATGGCGTCAGCATGATCAGTGCCGCTGCAAGTGTCTCTGTGATCGGAGCTTTTCCCGCAACTTCACGATACCCTCTCTTATGCAGTGATACTCCCGATGTATCGATACCGACCGTTACCACATCTTTTTTTAGAAAAACTCTTACCGGATAAGCCGCACCGTCTTCTTCAAACCACTCTACATGATATTTCTGTTGAAGTCTTCTTACCATTGCCTTTTTCATTACTGACTGGATATCCGATGGACTGAATAATTTACTTTTTACAGATGCTGCTTTCGCAATCCAGAATTTTCCATTTTCCGGTATATAATTTTCCCAGTCGAGTGCCTTTGTATTCTCAAATAATTCTTCATAACTGGTAGCCTTAAAGCTTCCTACTTTTAAGAGCACCCTTTCTGCAGTTCTCAGGAATATATTAGCACGGCAGATTGCTTCCGCATCTCCCCAAAATCCAACTCTTCCATCTTCTACTTCTGAGATATCATATCCCAAATCCAGTATCTCTCTTTTTAATACTGCTTCCAATCCAAAATGACAGGGAGCGATCAATTCCATTTTTTTCATCTATTTCTCCATATAATAAATATTAATTTCTACTTCTTTATCTTACTGACAAGTAATAGTTTTTGTCAATATGTTTTGCTATATCGTATGTAAACCCCAAAACAGGACGTGCGTTTGCACGTCCTGTCCGGAAAACTTTTTCCTAATACTGACTGTTTTCATTTCCGTAATTATAAGAATTCTTGTCTTTCGCATCTTTATCATATGCGTTTTTGTTCGATGCATTCTTATCGTATGCATTTTTTCCATATGAATTCTTATTTGATGTGTTTCTGGATGCATTTTTGTTTGATGTGTTCTTGTCTGATGCGTTATGACAGTTTTCTGATGAGTTGTAATTTTTAGCCATTTTGAATTCCTCCTAATCATTTTTGCTACGAGATTAGTATGTCCTGTCATTCACTGATTATACATCCGGCGATATATTAAGAATTTTTTAATATTTTTCTTGATTTTTACATTTTACTATATTATACTGTTGTTGTAGAAAGAATACTTTCTACAACCCCTTATTAATTATTTATACTCCCCTCAAAAGACCGATGGCTCCCCCATCGGTCTTTTATTTTTGCATATATCAAATTTTCAAAAAATCAACGAGTCTTTCCGCTCTCTCACCTTCTGGAATCCTTCACCAGCTTTAAGATCAGACACAGGATCAACAGCGGAACAAATATCGGTGCCAGAATGCTGATGATTCCTCCAATTACAGCCACAACTAATACGATAACACCAATGATTCCAAGAAGAAGCACCAGTTTCTTCCACCATGTATCAAGTCCGAAGACATGCACTCTGTGTCCTGATTCCTCGTCATAGCCCTGTTCATACGTCTGGCTTCTCTGTCTTTCCGGCTCATAGCTGTCATATGTTTCCCCCGTATTTCCCTTGATTTCTTCCGAGGTAATGATATTCTTCGCAATTGCCCATGGATCGCCAAGCTCTTCTATTACTTCTGACTCTTTTCTGCCTTTTCGCACTTCTTCTGTAATATAATCATTATAATAATCCACATTATCCCGAATTACATTTCCCGAAAGGTCATTCGCAAGCGCTTTTTTTAATTTATCTAAAAATTCCCGTTTTGTCATGATTGCCCTCCTTACAGGATTTTACATACTTTGGTATAAAAAACCCTGAACTTAGAATAGCACAATCATGTGTCCATTCCAAGTCCAGGGTTCTTAAATTTTTCTAATGTATTTCTAAAATAATTTCTTCGTCTAACGAATGACCTGCTCTTTTTTGTTTATACTTCAAATATCAGATCTCCGTAAGAAGGCATCGGCCATGCTTCTTTATCAACAATCATTTCCAGTTTATCAACCGGTGCACGGAGTGCTTCCATAGCAGGTACTACATCGGAGTGATAGAATCTTGCCTGATCTTCTCCCTCTTCCATAGCTGCTGCCTGATCTGTTACAACCTTCAGTGCTTCCAACGCTTTCTTAGACTCTGCTAATAATCCGGATACTTCTGTCAGAAGTTCTGCCTGAACAGATGCATCTGCGCCGGCTTCTTTTACTGCAACTACTGTATCTGCAAGTTCTTTCGTATATTTAATAATTGCAGGAATAATCTGTTTGCTTGCCATATCGATCATAGTACGTGCTTCAATATTGATTGCCTTTGCATAACTTTCAAATTTGATCTCTGCACGGGATTCCAGCTCAGCTTTTGTAAATACTTTGAATTTTTCAAACATATTGATAGCCTTGTCTGTAGTCAGGGCAGGTATTGCTTCTACCATAGATCTGATATTTGGAAGTCCACGTCTTTCAGCTTCCTCTACCCATGCATCTGAGTATCCATTACCGTCGAATACCACTCTCTGATGCTCTGTCGCATATTTCTTGATTAGGTCATGAACTGCTTCATCAAAGTTATCTGCTTTTTCAAGGACATCACAAGCCTCTGAGAATGCTTCTGCAACGATTGTATTCAGTACTACGTTTGGTCCTGCGATTGAATCACGGGAACCTACCATACGGAATTCGAATTTGTTACCTGTGAATGCAAATGGTGATGTTCTGTTACGGTCTGTTGCATCTTTTGCAAGATCCGGAAGCGTGTCAACTCCTGTCTGAAGTTTTCCACCTTTCAGACTGTGTGTAGCTTCTCCTGTACTGATCAGCTGTTCCAGCACATCCTCTAACTGTTCTCCAAGGAATACAGAAATGATTGCCGGTGGTGCCTCATTGGCTCCAAGTCTGTGATCATTTCCCGGGTCTGCAGCAGATTCACGAAGAAGATCTGCATGTGTATCTACAGCTTTCAGGATACATGTAAGTACCAGTAAGAACTGAATATTTTCATGAGGAGTTTTTCCTGGCTCTAACAGATTCTTTCCGTCGTCTGTTGTAAGAGACCAGTTATCATGTTTACCAGAACCATTGACTCCTGCAAATGGTTTCTCATGAAGTAAGCACTTCATACCATGCTGGCATGCAACTCTCTTCAGAGTCTGCATTACGATATGGTTATGATCCAGTGCTACGTTACACTCTGCATAGATTGGTGCAAGTTCATGCTGAGCAGGTGCAACTTCGTTGTGCTGTGTCTTAGATGTTACACCAACTTTCCAGAGTTCTTCGTTAACATCTTTCATGAATCCTGCGATTCTCTGGCGGATGGTTCCGAAGTAGTGGTCATCTAATTCCTGTCCTTTTGGAGGCATTGCTCCGAACAGTGTACGTCCTGTATAGATCAAGTCTTTTCTCTGTAAGAATTTATCTGCATCTACAAGGAAATATTCCTGCTCTGGTCCTACAGAAGGAGTTACTTTCTTAGATGTTGTATTTCCAAACAATCTTAACAGTCTCAGCGACTGCTCATTGATTGCCTGCATAGAACGAAGAAGTGGAGTTTTCTGATCAAGTGCCTCTCCTTTGTATGAACAGAATGCTGTCGGGATACAAAGTGTTGCGCCTGCTGCATCATGTCTTACGAATGCTGGTGATGTACAATCCCATGCTGTATATCCTCTTGCTTCGAATGTTGCACGAAGTCCGCCTGATGGGAATGAAGATGCATCCGGCTCACCTTTGATCAGTTCTTTTCCTGAAAAGCTCATCAGTACTTTTCCATTTGGAAGTGGTGCTGAAATAAATGAATCATGCTTTTCAGCAGTTACACCTGTCAGAGGCTGAAACCAGTGAGTATAATGTGTAGCCCCTTTCTCAATTGCCCATTCTTTCATCTCATGTGCAATTACATCTGCTGTAGCAAGGTCTAATTCCTTACCTTCTTCAATTGTTTTCTTCAGATCCTTATAGACTTTCTTTGGAAGACGTTCCTGCATTACAGTATCATTGAATACGTCTTCGCCAAATATCTTGGCTACGTTAATTGCTTCACTCATGTCTCCTCGTTTCCTTTCTCATTGTTATTTATAGTATAAGTTTCACACTATGGTATACATAAAATCTGTTGTATGTACTTTCTGTGCATACCATGATATGAAAAAAGGCACTCCAACTTCCGTTGGAACGCCTTTGTTCTTCCTATGCCAGTTAGTATAACTCAACCAGTCAAAAAAGGCAAGTGAAAATTTTTAATTATTCAGCTTTTCCTACTGAACCAAATAATTCCATCTTCTCTTTAACTGTTGCCTGGATAGCTTCAGCACCTGGTTTCAGGAGTTTACGAGGATCGTATCCTTTTCCTTCCAGATCTTTTCCTGCTTCAATATATTTACGTGTAGCATCAGCGAATGACAGCTGGCACTCTGTATTAACATTAATCTTAGCAACTCCGAGACTGATTGCTTTCTTAATCATATCGTCCGGAATTCCTGTACCACCGTGAAGAACTAATGGCATTTTTCCTGTCAGCTGCTGAACAGCATCCAGAGTCTCAAAGCTTAATCCTTCCCAGTTAGCCGGGTATTTTCCATGAATATTACCGATACCAGCTGCAAGCATGTCAACACCGAGATCAGCAATCATCTTACACTCGTTAGGATCAGCACATTCACCTTTACCGATAACTCCGTCTTCTTCTCCACCGATAGATCCTACTTCGGCTTCGATAGACATTCCTTTTTCTCTGCAGATAGCGATAAGTTCTCTTGTCTTCTCTACGTTCTCTTCAATTGGATATTTAGATCCGTCGAACATGATTGAAGAGAATCCTGCATCAATACATTTTTTACATCCTTCGTATGTTCCGTGGTCAAGGTGTAATGCTACAGGAACTGTGATGTTAAGTTCTTCCATCATAGCTTTAACCATAGCTGCTACAGTCTTGAATCCTGTCATGTATTTTCCAGCCCCCTCAGATACACCTAAGATAACTGGTGACTTTAACTCTTCTGCTGTAAGGAGAATAGATTTTGTCCACTCTAAGTTGTTGATGTTAAACTGTCCTACTGCGTAATGACCTTCTACTGCCTTATCGAGCATTTCTTTTGCTGATACTAACATATGTTATTCCTCCAATTCTTTATGCCATAAGTATTACTACTTTCATTATGACAAATTTGTTTCACTTGCATTATATATCATAACTTCTAAAAAAACAAGAAACTTATCCGGCCAATTATGAAAACGGCAAGATATATCAAGATAACAATGTATCCTGCCCTGTCTTCTTTTTTATATGTCAACGGATACATTCTTGAAGTTTCTGTGCTTCCGGTATATCCCCGCGCTTCCATCGCCATAGCCAGATCCGATGATCTCCTGACCGTCATCAGAAACAGCGGAAACAATAACGTCATAACCCCTTTACATTTTTCGACAACATTTCCTTCTTCAAACCTTGCACCTCTTGCCGCCTGTGCATCCATCAACACATTTAACTCTTCCAGCATAATCGGGATAAAACGGAACGCTATCATCACGATCACTGCCATCTCATGTACCGGGACTCCAATCTTCCCCAATCCCGAAAAAGCCTTCTCCAGACCATCTGCCAGTTCTTTCGGCGTTGAAGTGTAAGAAAGCAGAGACGCACCTGTGATCATCAAAGCTATCCTTGCTGTCATCTGCACTGCTTTCCATATTCCCTGTTTTGTTATGGTAAATATCCAGACAGATGCGACCGCATCTCCCGGTGTATACAGCATACGGAACAGAAAAGTAAAGCAAAGCAGAACAAGAATTCCTCTTAATCCTTTTAACAAATATCCCACTGGAACTCTTGCAAGCCTATAAAGAACCAGCATTACAATCAGACATCCGAGATACCACCAGACATTTTTTACAAGAAATAAAGAAATAATATAAACCAGAACTCCCATCAGTTTTGTTCTCGGATCCATCCGGTGAATCACAGATTCCGAATCATAATATCTTCCAATCGTAATATCCCGAATCATCTTTCCTTCTCTCCTTTAAATATTCTCACCAGCATCTCTTCAGCATCCGCTACATTGATTGCCGGCCTCGGCAAAGGCAGACCTTCCTGTATCAGCGAATATGTCAAATGCGTAATCTGCGGGATTCCTATATGCATTTCTTCTAACTCTTCCACTCTTCCATATACTTCTTCCGGAGTGCCATTCATTGCGATCTTTCCTTCATGCATCACCCATACCCGATTAGCAAATTGAGCTACATCTTCCATATGGTGCGAAACCAATACAATTGCATTATTTCGTTCTTTCCTTATTCTGCACAACAACTCGAATATTTCATTTTTTGTTTCAGGATCAAGTCCTGCTGCCGGTTCGTCTAACACCAATATCTCCGGCTGCATCGCCAGTACTCCCGCAATCGCAACGCATCGTTTCTGACCTCCCGAAAGTTCCATCGGACTCAAATGATAATACTCTTTTGAGATTCCGACAAGCTCCAGACTTTCTACTGCAGACTTTTCAGCCTCTTCTTCACTCATTCCAAGATTCAGCGGCCCATACATAACATCTTTCAGAATCGTCCTGCCAAATAATTGCTGCTCCGGATACTGAAATACAAGACCAACTTCTTTTCTTAATTTTGAAATTGGATATTTTTTACTATATATATTTTCCCCATTGAAAAAGATCTCTCCCGATTCCGCCTTCAGCAGACCATTCAGATGCTTGATCAATGTTGTCTTTCCCGACCCGGATGTACCAATCAGTCCTATAAAATCATGTTCTCTAATCTCAAATGAGACATCTTTCAAAACATCTATCTTCCCTTTTGCCGAATCTGAATAAGAAAATGTGATATGTTTACCTTGCAGCATCCTTTTTGCCTCCACATTTACTTCTGTATAATTTCACGATTTTTTCGATCATTTCCTGTTCCTGTAAAACCGGACCCTCTAATCCAATTTGCTGTTTTTCTAATCTCATTCCCAACTCTACAACCGGCGGAATATCCATTTTTGCCTTTTTTAACAATTCATAATCCGCAAATATTTTCTTCGGAATGTCATCCCCGATGATTTTCCCATCCTTCATCAATACAATACGGTCTGCATCTACTACTTCATCCGTGTGATGCGTAATCAGAATAATCGTCATTCCTTCTTTTCGATTCAATTCTTTCACGATATTTATTACTTCTTTTCTTGAATCCGGATCAAGCATAGCTGTCGGTTCATCTAACACCAGACATGCCGGAAGTCCTGCCAGCGCATCGGCCGTTGCCAGTCTCTGTTTTTGTCCGCCGGATAATATGGAAGGTGACGCCTTTCTCCGATCCCACAGCTTCACTTTTCGCAAAACAGTTTCTACAATTTTTCTTATTTTTTCCGGTTCTATATTTTTGTTTTCCGGACCAAATGCAACATCTTCTTCTACACTCGTCCCAATGATCTGGTTATCCGGATTCTGAAATACCATGCCAACCTGACTTCTGATTTCCCAGAGCCTTTCTTTTGCATGTGTATCTTTCCCGTCAATCCATACCGTTCCTTCATTCGGAAGCAGCAGTACATTTAAATGTTTTGCCAATGTAGACTTTCCGGAACCATTCGGTCCTAAAATTGCCACAAACTGACCAGACGGAATATCTAATGATATTCCGTCCAATACTGTCTTCTCACTTTTTATATTTTCATCTTTCCATATCGTATACTTATGTACCAGATTTTCAATCTTTATCATATGAGATTTATGCCTCTTTCTTAAAATTATCCATGAATCTCATCGGCATTGCCTTAATGAGCAGGCATCCAATAATACATGTTCCGATCTTATCGATTAAGTTTGATGCAACATTTCTAAGGAATGAAGCCTGGAAAATTGTTTTTCCGCCCTGTACCAGTGACATTACCAGCATATCAGATACAGATCCATTCAGTCCACCATATACATAGATTCCGATTGGTGTTCCAATTGCCGGGCAGATAAAGCTAAGCGCAATACCTGTAATCACTGCTGGTACGATTCCAAATTTCCATTTTTTTGCCACAAGACCTACGATCAGACCGACTGCCATATTTACCAGACAGAATGGGATATCTGACACACTGTAGATCAGCCCCGTAATAATATTACTCAATGCTCCTACAATGATTCCCGGTACCGGACCAAGAATTGCTGCGGAAAGCACAGTTCCCAGTGTATCCAGATATAACGGGATTCCCAGTGCCGATGTGATAATTCCAAGCACGATGTTCATTGCTACTGCAACACCGCAAAAAGTTGTTACATAGACTTTTCTGTTTTTCATTTTGTTCTCCTCTTTTCTCTCTAACCTTTAGTTGTTCAGCAGTTGCACTGCTTCTTTCATCGTCACAATAGGAATTTCCATATTTCTTTTTTGAAGTTCTTTTTCCAGTACTTCCATATACACACCCGGATTTTCTGTCATTTTCAGAGATTTCTGAATGTCCTGTATTCTTTTTTCATCCGTACCAATCTCACCTTTCCATTCTCCTTCACAAGTCAGATGATATCCACAGTTCGGACTGCCCTCTACAGAAACAATCCCCAGAACATGGAATTTTTCCACATGTTGTGCGTATTCCTGCAACTGAAGCAGAACCGGTTCAAGAATTTTACGGCATTGTTCCATGTAAAATGGATGTTGAAACTGGTTCTTCACATGTCCCCATCTCTGAGATCCATACATAATAAATTCCGGACAAGGCAATTGAAGCAGCTGTACATCTTTTTTCAAAATAAGCTGCATCAGTTCTTCACGGATTTTATATTCTTCAGCCAGCTCAGCTTCATCCTGTTCTACTTTTGCCGCATTATTCAAAATACAATGAGATACTATCAAAAGATTTTTCATAATTCCTATTCCTTTCTGACTGCTTCAATAGTAGCATTTATTGTCTGTTTGTTGAAATTGTTTTTCTTTATATAAAGGGTATATTATAGATTTCATCTATAATATTAATAAATAAATTTTATTAGATTTGCTTCGAGTATTTTAGTGATATACCGAGAACTTATCCTCAGCCTTTTCTCTTACATACTTAGATTAAAAAGAAAAAAAGATCTACAGAACATTCTGCAGATCTTCATCAGTGACTCCGAGGGGAATCGAACCCCTGATTCCAGCGTGAGAGGCTAGCGTCTTGACCGCTTGACCACGGAGCCATTTGTTTGGTACTTGCCTAGTATAGCAAGGATTTTGCAAAAAGGCAAGTACTTTTTTTAATTTTTTTAAATTTTTTGGATTTTTCTACAATTCATGGATTTTTAGTCTTCTTCATGCGTTCCCGGGACCATGATCTGAAGCTCTTTATTCAAGTTCTCAATCACAACCTCATCATGTTCACCGCCGAATTCCCCATCCAGTGTCCACGGAATCTCCTCAATCGATTCAAACATGATCCGTCCGCTCTTGAACGTATACATATATTTGGAATCCATCTGCTGAATCATCAGTGCAGCAATGATCTCCTGTAATTCGATCGGATTCTTTGGTGTCTTGATCAATGTTACTTCAAACACGCCATCATCAAACCCCACCTGTTTTCCGATCAGATTACGGAATCCGCCGACTGATCTGGAATTCGTAACCATACCATATACGAATTCATCTTCGATCACTTCATCATCATGTGTTACTTTCACTCTGTAAGAAGGAATGTTGAACAGACGCTTCGCCCCTTCCAGAACATACGCCAAATGTCCCAATACATTTTTCATTGACTGTTTGGTCTGGTACGATACATCCGTAAAAAGTCCAAATGCCGCGATATACACAAAAATATCATCATTAAATCTTCCTGCGTCGCAGGAAAATACCTCTCCATTCACAGCATTATCTGCAGCTTCCAGCAAACCTCTCGGGATGTGAAGACTGCTTGCGAAGTCATTCGTTGTTCCGGTCGGGATATAGCCGATCGGATCCCTCTTATCCCTGTCTCGCTTCATCATACCGGTCACAACTTCATCAAGCGTTCCGTCTCCTCCGCTGCACACGACCAGATCATATTCGTTTGAGTCATATTTTTTAATCTTTTTATAGGCATCACGGTATGCCTGCGTCGGATATGCTACAACCTCATATCCCGCTTTCACAAAGATATCAATAACATCTGCAAGTTTCGGTTTTAAAAGTTCTTTTCCTGCATGTGGATTATAGATAAAAAGCAAACGCTTCATAAACATGCCTCCTCCTTATCTTTCTTAATAACGAAGAGGCTATTGCAACTTCCATCACAACGGCCCCTTTATATTATTCTCCCGTATTACTTCTGTGCTCCAAGAAATGTTGCCACACCACTTACGGCTGCATCTTCATCCTGGCCGTCTGCTATGATCGTAACATCCTCACCTTTCTGAAGTTTCAGGCTCATCATCCCCATAATACTTTTTGCGTTAATCTTTTTGCTTCCCATCAGAATGTATACCTGGCTCGCGTACTGGCTTGCTTCCTGTACAAGATGAGCCACCGGACGGTCTTCCATGTCCATATTGTTTTGAATGGTAACAGGCTTTCTAATCATAACGACTTGCTCCTCCTTGCTGTTCCCTTAACCCTTGTGCTATTTCACTTAACTTCCTGAGTCGATGATTAACCCCTGATTTACCAAGCGGGCTTGCCATCAGTTGACCCAGTTCTTTCAAAGCTGCTTCCGGATACGCCAGACGCGTAAGGGCAACGTCTCTTAATCCCTCCGGCAGCTTATCAAAACCGATCTGATCTCTGATATATGTAATATCCTCCATCTGCCTTACTGCAGCAGATACGGTTTTATTAATATTAGCCGTCTCACAATTTACTTTACGGTTCACTGAATTGCGCATCTCTTTCACAATACGTACATTCTCCAGTTCCATCAGAGCCACATGTGCTTCCATCACATTCAGTATATCTACAATCTGTGACCCTTCTTTCAGATATACCACATATGTTCTTTTACGCTGAACGATCTTGGCATCCACGCCAAAACTGTTCATCATCTCTTTCAGATGTTCTGCCTGATTCTCATCATTGCAGACAATTTCAAAATGATAGGACTTACTTGGATCACTCATAGACCCCGATGCAATAAATGCCCCTCTTATATATGCCCTTTTACAGCAGACTGCCTGCACGATCGTGTCACGTATCGCCAGCAATTCTTCACCTTTTGCGTAAATATAATAGCTGTAGTTATCCTTTCCCGTATTTCTGCGGACTACGACATCAGTTTTTATATTAAACGTTTTTACCAATAATGTAAAGCATTTTCTCGCAACTCCAAGATTTTCCGTATGCACCTTAAGGCAGCATACACCTCCGTGTCCCACCTTAAATTCTCCCGCCATGTGAACAATTGCCGATAATTCCGCAATATCACAATGTCTCGCACGGGCATAATGCTCTAACAATTCTTCTTTAACTTTTCCAGAAAATGACATCTGATCTTCTACCTCGCTTTGGTAATAGCATCCTTTCCTATATCTCGGTGTTCTATCCGGATACCATAATTATCATTCTTCTGAAGCGCCTCGTACAGCTCATTCGCGAGCGTAACCGAGCGGTGTTTTCCTCCCGTACATCCGATGCCGATCACAAGCTGTGTCTTTCCTTCCTGTACATAATTAGGAATCAGAAATTCTATCATATCCGTCAATTTTGCAAGGAACTCCCTTGCTTTGTCATTATTCATAACATATTCTCTGACTTCTCTGTCATTACCACTCTTTGGACGAAGTTCATCTATGTAATAAGGATTAGGAAGAAATCTTACATCAAATACCAGATCTGCATCTGCCGGGATTCCATATTTGAACCCAAACGACAGCACAGATATATACAGATTCTTATATTCCTTATTTTCCACAAAAATCTTCGACAGCTCTGCACGCAGTTCTCTGGTCAGCATATGACTGCTGTCAATCAGATAATCTGCCCGTTCTCTTAAGAACTTCAGGCGTTTTCTCTCTTCCCTGATTCCTTCTTCCACCCTGCCGCCTTTTCCGGACAACGGATGAAAACGTCTCGTTTCTTTATATCTTTTGATCAGAACATCATCACTGGATTCCAGATAAAGGATCTCAAATCTGGTTCCTGACTGGTCCAGATCTTTTAAAATCTTTTCAAGTTCAGAAAAATTCTGTCCGCTTCGAATGTCAACTCCAAGTGCCGCTTTATTAATCTCTGTGCCCGGAACACTTAACAGCTCCGCCATCTTCGGTATCAACGGCACCGGCAGATTATCTACACAGAAATATCCCATATCTTCCAGCATCTTAAGTGCTGTACTTTTTCCAGCTCCGGACATTCCGGTAACAATCACACATCTCATCTTAGAATTCTCCCAGTCTCTTTACTTCCGGCTGAAGCCGTACTCCAAACTCTTCATATACCTTATCAGACACCTGGTTCATCAGATTCATCACATCTGATGCTGTAGCCTGATCTTTATTGATCACAAATCCACAATGCTTTTCAGACACCTGTGCTCCTCCTACCTGGAAACCACGAAGCCCTGCATCCTGGATCAGTTTTCCTGCAAAATACCCTTCCGGACGCTTGAATGTACTTCCTGCACTTGGATACTCCAGTGGCTGCTTTGTCACACGTCTTTCCTTCAGATCATCCATCACTGCCTGGATCTTTTCTTTCTCGCCTTTTTGAAGTTCGAGCACTGCCTCTAATACGATATATCCTTTTTTCGCGATCACACTGGTACGGTATCCCAGTTCCAGTTCTTCTTTGGCAAGCGTCTTCACTTCTCCTTTATCTGTCAGTACTGTTACAGACTTAAGGACGTCTTTCATCTCTCCACCGTATGCTCCTGCATTCATTACACAGGCTCCGCCGAGCGTTCCTGGAATTCCTGCCGCGAATTCAAATCCGGTAAGTTCTGCATCCAACGCTCTCTTTGCGATCATCGAAAGCAGCGCACCAGCCTGTGCATGGATCTGTGCACCTTCCACTTTTACCTGATTCATCTGCTTATAGATCTGGATAATCACGCCCTCATATCCTTTATCCGATACCAGAAGATTGCTTCCATTTCCCACTATATAATAAGGAACTTTTTCCTGTGTACATGCTTCTATCACCTTCGCAACTTCTTCTGCTGTCTGCGGTGTCACAAAATAATCTGCCGGACCTCCCACACGAAATGTCGTGTGACTTTTCATCGGTTCGTCTTTTTTTACCTGTTCCTCTTTTAAAATACTTAATAATTTCTTTCCTAATTCCTGATTCATTCTCATCTCCACCCTTTTCATCAGCAGGTTGCTTTTTCCCAACCATTATTATATCATACAGAATTTTCAGTTCAGAAAATTTCCACCCTCAAACAATAACTACATCTTACACTAAACGTATCGCAAATTCAACGTACACTTGCAAATTTGGCGTAAATGCTGTATATTAATGCCAAGTATTTATTTTTTAAAGGAGTGGATTTTACAATTGGACACGAGTGTCGCGATACAGCTCATTATTCTATTGATTTTACTGATACTTTCAGGATTTTTTTCATCTGCGGAGACAGCTCTTACGACGGTCAACCGGATGCGTATCCGTGGTCTTGCCGACGAGGGAAATAAAAAAGCGAAGACCGTCATGCACATCACAGATGACACCAGTAAAATGTTAAGTGCGATCCTGATCGGTAATAATGTGGTGAATCTTTCCGCCGCTTCCCTTACCACAACCCTTGCTTACAACCTTGGCGGTTCTATGGTAGCAGTAGCAAGTGCTGTTTTATCTGTACTTATTATTATCTTTGGGGAGATCACACCAAAGACGATGGCTACACTGCATGCAGAGAAGATGTCTCTTCGTTATGCTCCGGTCATCAATCTGTACATCAAGGTCATGACACCATTTGTATTTATTATCACCAAGCTTTCTGATATCATTCTGCGTGTCCTCCACGTTGATCCAAATGCGAAGAATAACCAGATGACAGAATCTGAGCTTCGTACGATCGTGGACGTCAGCCATGAAAGCGGTGTCATCGAATCCGATGAAAAAGAGATGATCTATAACGTGTTCGATCTCGGCGACGCGAAAGCGAAAGATGTCATGGTACCGAGAGTCCATGTTACATTCGCCGATGTAAATGCTACTTACGAAGAATTGATCGACATTTTCCGCGAAGACAAATTCACACGTCTTCCGATTTTTGAAGATACAACAGACAACGTTGTCGGTACGATCAATATGAAAGACCTTCTCTTATATGATAAGGAAAAAGAGTTTCATATCCGCGACTTTATGCGTGAGGCCTATTTCACTTACGAATACAAGAACATTTCCGAATTACTTGTGGAGATGCGTCAGGCTTCTTTTAACATTGCCATCGTTCTGGATGAATACGGTGAGACTTCCGGTCTGATCACACTGGAGGATATTCTGGAAGAGATTGTCGGAGAAATTCATGATGAATATGATGAGAATGAAGAAGACTTCATAAAGCAGATCGGAGAGCGGGAATACATCGTAGAAGGCTCCACGAATCTGGATGACTTAAACGACAGGCTCAATCTTGACCTGACCTCAGAAGAGTATGATTCCGTCGGTGGATTCATTATCGAGCATCTGGACCGTCTTCCTGAGATCGGCGACGGCGTCACCACCGAAGACGGCATCCATCTGGTTGTAGAGAAATTAGATAAAAACAGAATCGAAAGCGTACATTTATATCTGCCGGAACCGAAACCGGAAGATGAAGAAGGAGACGAGGATTAACCCCGTCTCCTTTTTCATATCTCATTATTCTTCGTCTTTTACCTCTTCTCCGGCAAGTTTCAGAATATCTTCGATCTCATCCTCACTGATTCCGAGACGTTCTGCCACTTCGTCTACACTGACTTTCCGTCCGTACTCTTCTTTCATACTCTTAATTGCTTCATCAAGTTCTGTCACTTTTTCAACCATCTTGTGATCTCTTCTTTTCACCTCTGTCTGCGACTCCAGGGAAGCCATCATTCCGGCACGCACCTGTTCCAGAATCTCTTCTTCGTCTTTTTCCTTCGGAATCTCTTTCAATGCGACCATCAATGCTATATTTCCCTCTTGGATCATGTCACCGATAAACACTTCCGGATGATGCAATCTGACCGCTTCTTCCACTACTTTCGGCAGATAATAAGCCATACGTACTTCTTCCTGTGTCTCTTCTTTCATATCCCCGAGTCCGCGCAGATATTCTTCCACGTATTTCTGTTCTTCTGCACTTAATGGCTGTTTTTCTTCTTTCTCAGCCTCTTTTACCGTTCCTCCGGTCTGTTTGTATCCGACTACCGCCATTTTCATCGATAACAGATAATCACAGACCAGATTCATCTGTTCCTGTGAAAGTCCGTCTTCTTCAAAGTATTTTTCCACTTCATCTACTGTGATCTTTCCATTCTGTCCTTCTGCCAGCGCCAGAATTCCCGCCAGTTTTTCTTTAAATTCCAATCTATCCGCCATATTGATAATCCTCCGTCTCTCCTGATACTCTTGTTTCTTCATCTTTTCTCAAAGTAATTCCATCATATTATGAAAATACTGCCATGTCAATCTGCTTTCCATTCCTCATCATACAGAAAACCTCTGTACACAAAAAGATCTACCCTACATTTTTCTGTAAAGCAGATCTTTTTATTACATTATAATTATATATTTATTCTTATTATTCCATAGAATGATGTCTGTATAACTCATACAGATACAGGATTCCTCCGATCAATCCCACGATCAGACCGCCATAGATTCCCGCACACATAAGATTCGTCATGTTACCGCCAATCGAGAATCCAAGGAACTTACAAACCAGCATCCCTACTCCCATTGTGATCAGCGTCCAGGCAATGATATTGATCACCAGAAATGCACTGACCGCTCCTTCTATTGTAAATTCTTTATTCAACATATTCCATAAACTTTTCATCTCAAAACGCCTCCCGTTTTCCTTGAATCTTCTCTCTATCTCATTTGCTGATTCAAGTATAAGAAGGCTATGTTAAATAGAATATCTCAGTAATGAAAAATCTATGTTAATTTTTTCATTGTACGATCAATGTCTGATATCCTGCCCGTTTCAGGCGCCGTTCCATCTGTACCGCATCATTCAGGTTGTCAAATTCACCCACATAGACTCTGTGATACGGACCGGACCGGTCAATGTATGCCGGATATTCCTGTTCCAGCAGCTCATTCAGCAGCCGGTTCGCATAGCGCTGATTGCGGAACAGTCCCACCTGCACCCGGTACACCGGAACTTTTTCTTCCTGGATCAGGCCGTTACTTTCCAGTGTATCCAGGATTCCATCCGCGATTGCCTGTGCAATATCCTGGAAATTATCATCAAACAGCTGATTGTCTGTATCCGAATTGATGAATCCGACTTCTACCAGCACCGCCGGCATCTTTGTACGTTTCAAGACTACAAGATTCGGTCTTGCTTTCACCCCCAGATTCACAAACCCTACACCTTCCAGCTGCTCATTGATATTCTGTGCCATTTCATATTTTAACCCGGACAGATCATAGACCAGGCTTTCCACACCTTCCACTTCATTATCTACAGGAAACGAATTCCTGTGAATAGAAACAAAAAGATCAACTCCCGCATTATTTGCTTTCATCGCCTTCTCATAAGGTGTTTCATAGACATCTGTTGTCCGCGTATATTCTACATCCAGTCCTCTGTCCGACAGTATCTCTCCAATTGCCAGCACAAGTTTCAGGTTGTCATCTTTTTCCTGACGTCCTTCATAGACTGCTCCAGGATCTTTTGCACCGCCGTGTCCGGCATCCAACATGATCGAATACGCCATAGTTCCATTCCTTTCCTATTATAGATATGCAAAATAATAGCAGACAGGATATACTCCCATCTGCTATAAAATATGAAATTATATGTCAAAAGTTCTTCTATCTGACAGTAATTTATAACTGTGCAACTTTGTGTGGATTCAAAATATTCTTCGGATCAAACACCCTCTTAATTCCGTTCATCAATTCCAGGTTTTCTGTCGGAAGGGATTCTCTGAGATATGGCTTCTTGGCAAAGCCTCTTTCCTTTTATGCTCCCTATATTTTTCTATTTTCCCGCTCTTCCAGAATCTCATTGATCAGCATAAAATGGCGTTTTAATGCTTCCTGACCTTTCGTTTCATCTTTCTCTTTCAGTGCTTCTATCAATTTTTTATGACATTCATTTAACAATTTTTTCCGTTCTTCCGTGCGCAGAATCGCTGCACGCATATCATGAATAAACGAATCTATAACGCCGGAACACGCTTCCAGAAAATCCAGTACCAGAATATTCCCCGAACTTTGTGCAAGCATAAAATGAAGCTTCTTATCCAGAGCCGCATTCTTTACATCATCGGTACTTTTATCCAGCTCTTTTACCAATGATTCCATTTCTTTTATCTGTTCGTCCGATGCATGTTCTATGGCAAGCGAAAATGCCAGGCATTCCAGTGCCTGACGAATCTGGCTGATCTGCTTATAATCGATCTGATCCATAGCGAACATCATTGTCATGGTCTCCGCAAGGCTCTTCTGGAACTCACATGTAATGTAATTTCCTGATCCCTGCTGTGAAGAGATCACTCCTGTCATATCCATGATACGAATTGCTTCCCGCACCGAATTACGACTCACGTTCAGTCGTTCTGCAATGTCTCTCTCCGGCGGCAATTTTTCTCCCGGACGCAATTCTCCGTCCATGATCTTCTTTTTAAAATAGTCTATGACACCTTTATAGGCTTTCTGCTGTCTTTCCATCCGTACCTCTCCCGTTACGCGATAACCAACGGTATATCCAGTTCTTTTGCCTTCTGGATATCCTCTTTTGATACTCCATCATCTGTAATAATCTTATCCACTTCATTCGTTGGACAGATTACAGACAGATAGCCTCCGCCAAACTTACTGCTGTCTGCCAGTACATATACTTTCTCTGCCGCCTTCATGATCGCCTTTTTCACTTCCATCTGTGGTGTGGCAATCGATGTAAGTCCTACATTGAAATTAATACTGTGCACTCCGATAAACGCTTTATCTACATGAAATTTTGACATATTCTGAATTGCCACATCTCCCATCGTGGCAGCGAGATGCCCGGTTACATATCCGCCGATCATGAACAATTCCACATGTCCGACTCCCGCAAGTTCATTTCCCGCAATCAGAGAATTGGTTACAACTGCGATCCGCTTCTCCGGATGATTCTTAATCTCCTGTGCAAGGTAAAAGCTGGTTGATGCATCATCAATAATGATCGTATCCCTGTCATCCAGAAATTCATATGCTGCCTCTGCAATCTGCTTCTTCTGTGTAACATTCCGGTAGATCGTCTCTGCCGAATACTTCCGTTCCGTCTCTGTCTCGACCTTTACTGCTCCGCCATGGGTACGTTTCAACAACCCTTCTATATCCATCGCTTTGATGTCATTTCTTATCGTTACCTCTGAGCAGCCGAATTCTTTGCTCAGATCTGTAACTTTTACTCTTCCTTTTCTGTCAAGTTCTTTTAATATCTCATTTCTACGTTCTTCCATGGCAGCCTCCCCGCAACTATCCTCTTAATAAATCAGTTTACACTTTTTATATCAATTGTCAAGCATACAGACAGCTCCTTTTTGAGAACATTTGTTATCTCATTCTTACCTTACTCTGTCCTAACTGTGTTGCAATTGTTGTAAAAATCGGTACAAACTGATCTCCGAAATCTTCTTTTGGAAGTATCATCGCACATTCCGGTGCATAATAGATTCCAATTGTCTTTGGCGTAACTACCGCACGTTCGATCTGTTCCCACTCGTATGTCTTACTTTCTCCATTCTGCTCGAGTGTGATTCCTTTTTCGGAAAATGTATATTCTACCGGCGCATTATATTCTCTGTTTACAACAACCTGTTTTTTTGCTCTCATCTTAAGCTGGAACGGTGTGCCGCCAAGGAATATTACCGCTGCCACCAGATAAAGCGCCGCTCCTATGCCACTCACTCTTCCGGTTGTATACGAGAAGATTCCCATAAATGCAACTGCAAGTCCCAGTATATTTACCAGAAATCCGCTGAATTTGGAATATGCGTGGAATAAAAGGAAGTCATACAATGCTTCTTTTGTCATATTCACCATCATCTTATTCTCATTCACTACTTTTGTCTCTTTTTCTACCATACTCATTTAACATTACCTCCTGTTGATTTTTATTTATCTCTTTTTTAGAAAAGTCCTTTTATACTTTGACATATAAAAGGACTGGAAATGTTTGTACTACTCGTACTATATTGCTATTTCAGATTAGTTTGCTTTTACTTTATCGTAAGCCCATCCTTCCGGACTGTAAATACCTTTCTGTCTCTTCTGCATCCATTTATCAAATGCTGCTGTAATGAACGGGCAGAGGAACAGGGTAATGATAGATGCTGTTGCACACTGTGCTGTTGCCATACTTACCATTCCTTCCATTGAAGGGTCAGCTTCTGCAACTGCAGCAGGTGTCATAGCTGAGTTCAGGGCTGTTGTACCGATGGCTGCACCCATCGCATTTCTTTCCTTCTTTGGAAGAAGAAGGTTGATTACGAAGAAGAAGATAACTGCTGTTGCTGCAGAGATCAGTCCAAGTACGATACCGGAAGCACCTGCTGTCAGGATTGTCTTGATATCTGTCTTCGCACCAATTGAAATGGTCATGAAGAATGTTACGATCGGCTGAGCTGTCTTACAAGCATCGCGGAATCCTTTGTCAAGATTTCCCCAGATAAATCCGATAAGCAGTGGAACTAATACTGCGATCAGGGATTTGATCGGGATATTTGCAAGTCCTGTTGCACCAAGAGCGATCAGTGTGAAGAATGGTCCATCATTCAGTGACAGGATTGAGATAGCTCCTGTATCTGTTGCATTTCCGAACTGTGAAGAAAGGGAAATGTACAGTGATCCGTTTGAGTTTGTAATTGTTGCAATTAATACAAATGGTGCGATTCCGAGGAATCCTTCTGGTCCGCAGATCTTACCAACAATGAGACCAACAATAACTCCAAGTAAGAACTTGGTACCTGTCATAATTACACCTTTGTAAAGCGGCATACCTACCTGTTTGATGTCGATCATAGATCCACATACGATCAGGAAGAATCCCATCATACATGCATTTCCTTCATAGAAAAGTGCTGTTACATATCCACCAATCTGGAATACCTGTGGTACAAATGTTGCAAGTACAACTGCGATTACCAATGGGATGATTACCAGACCTCCCGGGAGGTTTTTCATTTTATTCAGAATGTCTAAATCTTTTCTTGCATTCTGAACCTGTGTTTTTTCTTCGCTCATTTTCTCTCTCCTTTTCTCTTTATGATGCGTTTAACGTTTATGATCAGGATGGTATCCCCCGATGCTATCTTGCCGATTCTTTAAACAGACGTTCAACGATATCGCAGGCTGTATTGTCATTACCTGTAAGTCCGCCCTTTCCTACGACCGGAAGTCCGTCATATTTTCCGACTAATCTTCCGACGTCTGTCTGTGGAATTACGTAGTCCATCACTTCGATGCACTCAACTCCAAGCTGATAGCATACATTTACCATCGTGTCACCACCTGTAGTATACAGACCGGCGATTTTCTCTCTTCCTACCTGTTCCAGTACCTGTGAGATAATAGTTCCAAGTCCGGCATTGATACGGTTCGCACTCATTCCGCCTGCATAGCCACGTTTTTTATCTTCTTCGTCCAGATTTAAAAGTTCTCCGTGAAGCGCTGTTTCGAACAGGATCGCTCTTGGCTGCTTGTCGCTTTCGATCAGTTCAACTGCCTTGTTCACAGCTTTGAACGCTTCATCTAACGCTTCATCTCCACCATTGATCAGCGGGATTGGTTCTACACTGATTCTGACATGTCTGGAATCTTCACATAATACCTGCATCTGCTTCTTCGTAACCGGTGTTGCACTTCCGGCTGCGATCAGAACAGTCTTACCTTCTTCACTTGCCGCCGGTGGTACATTCGGCTGTTCTTCCTGAATGAGTCCTCTTCTGTATGCAAGTTTTGAAGTAAACGGTCCCGGATCCACTGCGACTACGTCCCAGTCAAGATCGATACAAGCCTGTGCGATCTGATCTACATCTTCCAATGTGATCGCATCCACAATAATGACACCTGCGCCATCATTTCTTACTTCAGTAAGAGCTTCTTTGATTCCTTCTTTTCCTTTCAGAACCTGATCTAATGTAACCAGTCCGACCTTTCTTCTGGTCTGGCCTGCAAGAAGTCTTGGTATGTAATTCTCTTTTACCGGTGTACGCACATCCTGTGCAACCGGTGTGTTGATCAGTGCAACTCCGTCGATCACAGAATATCCGCCAACAAGGATTCTTCTGGACTGTGGCATTGCCGGTACGACAACTGCTATCGTATCTTCATTTAACTGATCTAACATTGCGTCGATCTCTACTCCTACGCCGCCACGTAAAGTTGTATCGATACGTTTTGAAAAGTATTTTACGCCCATTGCTTTTAACGCATTGGTAGCTGATTTTACTTTGTCATATGCTTCCTCTTTTGGAAGTGGTCTTGAGTTACTGCTGATCAGGATTGCATCCAGAGATGCTGTCTCTCTTGCTTCCTGTGCTGCTTCCTCATTAAAAAATACTGCTGTTCTTGCTTTCGATCTCGCTAATAATACGCCTGTCGTTGTTGCTCCTGTCAGGTCATCTGCAACTGCTCCTATCAAAGGCATGGCACTTTCCTCTCTTTCTATCCGTTCACATATGAGCCGTTCACAAAAGGGATCCGCCACCCCTTTTGTGAACCTCTGTTATTACCTTGTTATCACTTTTGATTAAGCTTCTTTTTTCTCGTGCTGTTTTGCTGCGTATTCTGCAACTACTTTTGTAGACTCGATCATACTGATGCATCCTGCAATTCCTTTACCTGCGATATCAAATGCTGTTCCATGATCTACAGAACTTCTGATGAATGGAAGTCCGAATGTAAGTGTTACAGATTTTTCAAAGTCTAATGTCTTACAAGCGATGTGTCCCTGATCATGATATAAAGAAAGGATTGCATCAAATTTACCTGATTTTCCAATGTGGAATACGGAGTCAGCCGGGCAAGGTCCGATTGCATTGATTCCTTTTTCCTGAGCTGCTTTTACCGCAGGCTCGATCTCATCAATCTCTTCGCGTCCGAATAATCCGTTATCTCCGTTGTGTGGATTTAATCCTGCAACTGCGATCAGTGGATTCTCGATTCCGACTTTTCTTAACTCTTTATCGATGTTGATGACATCTTCCAGGATGACATCTTTTGTAGCGTAGTGACATGCATCTACCAGTGACATATGTCTGCTTACGAAGAATACTCTTAATTTGTGGCATGAGAACATGGTCAGTGCATATGGAGAATGTGTTGCATTCTGATAGATCTCTGTATGTCCAGGTTCTTTTACGCCGATCAGTTTGATTGCTCCTTTGTGAATTGGTGCTGTAGAAACTGCATCGATCTTTCCTGCCTGTCCAAGTTCGATTGATTTCATGATCCAGTCAACTGCCATCCGTCCTGCAAGCGCCTGAACTTTTCCCCATTCGATAGAGTCTGTATCGTAATCACCAGTCTCAATGATGTCTACTGTTCCGAATTCATATTTTGCTTCTGATGGATCTTCGATCTTGTTGTATTTCAATTCTTTTCCGAGAACCTTTGCAGCTCTTTCCATGATTGCGATGCTTCCGATTACGAATGGACGGCAGCAGTCGTGGATTTCTTCACTTAACATTGTTCCTACTACGATCTCAGGTCCGATACCTGCAGGATCTCCCATTGTGATTGCTGTAATTGGTTTATACTGTGTACTCATAATTCTTTACTTTCCTTTCTTTTTCGTTTCGCTTTCGGTTTTGTTTTCGTTTCGATGTCTATATCTTACATTTATTTTTTGTTTTTTGCAATAGTTTTTATCGCTTTTTCGTAACTTTATCACAATTGCATAGATTCATTTTTCATTTTTTGTGCATTTTTCAGTAGTTTGTTAAGGTTTTGTCACTTTTTTGGCTTTATTTTCATTTTGTTTCGTTTATTTTCGTTTTTATTATTGCTTTTCTTCTATTTTAGAGATATAATCAAAACAAGCAAAAGAAAACAAAATATCGAAACTGGAGGGTATCATGAGTAAAAAACTTTTCTTTGGAAGTAACTTGAAAATGTACAAGAACATAAAAGATACCGTTTCCTATCTTCAGGAGCTGGAATCTCTTACAAAAGATATAAGCAGGGATGAGATTGAACTTTTCATTATTCCTTCTTATACAACTCTGGACAGTGCTTCAAAAGCTATTGACCAGAAGAACATCCGCTTAGGCGCACAAAATATGTGCTGGGAGGAACAGGGACAGTTTACAGGAGAGATTTCTCCTCTGATGTTACAGGAGGCTGGCATCGGACTTGTCATGATCGGACACTCTGAGCGTCGTCATGTATTTGGCGAAACGGATATCGAAGAGAACAAGAAAGTTCTCTGCGCACTGGAACATGGATTCAAAACTCTTTTATGTATCGGCGAGACTGCTGAAGAGAAAGAATTCGGCATCAGTGCTGAAGTACTCCGTACACAGTTAAAAGTAGGATTCCATGGTGTATCTGTCGAAGACGCAAAGAACATCTGGGTAGCATACGAACCTGTGTGGTCTATCGGAGTCAACGGAACTCCTGCTTCTGCCGATTACGCAGAAGAGATGCACAAAGTCATCAAACAAACATTACACGAGATCTTCGGTGATGCAGCCGATGAAATTCCGGCACTTTACGGCGGAAGCGTAAATCCAGGAAACGCATGTGATCTGATCGTTCAGCCATCCATCGATGGTCTGTTTACAGGACGTGCTGCATGGCAGGCAGACAAATTCGACACTTTGATCCGCGATGCGATCAAAGCGCACGATGCAAAATAAAGCTGCTTAATATAGAAGACATATATTAAGCAGGAAAATATTTCAGCAAACAGTAATTCATTAAAACATTTTAATTTTTATATCTAAGGAGGATATTCACTATGAAAATCGCAATCGGATGTGATCCAAACGCACAGCAGGCAAAAGAGGAACTGATCAAATTTATGGAAGATAAGGGTTATGGAGAGATCAAAGACTTCGGAAGCGAAGATCCGATCTATGCTAACACAGCAGTTGCAGTTGCAGAAGCTGTTGCTTCCGGCGAGTATGACCGTGGAATCCTGATCTGTGGAACAGGTCTTGGAGTTTCTATCGCAGCTAATAAAGTAAAAGGCGCTTATGCAGCATTACTTTCAGACATCTACTCAGCGAAAAGAGCCCGTCTCAGCAACGATGCCAACATCGCATGTATGGGAGCTTTCACAATCGGTAACAAATTAAGAGAAGAATTAACAGACGCTTTCCTGACAAACGAATTCGTTCCGGGATGCCCTTCTCAGCTAAAGGTAGATGCTTTCAGAGAGTACGAAGCAGCTCACCAGAAATAAGTTATAAAAGGTAATTTTAAAACAGATATTATCATTTTTTTCATTTCTCCAATATAATATGATATAAAAGGCGGCATGCAGATCACACAACCTCTGCGTGTCGTTTTTTGTCCTAAAAAAAGAGACCACCGTCAGCAGTCTCTTCCTCCATATCCATAATATGTCTATATCTCAAAAATGTATTCTATAAATTATGATTTCTCTTTTCCACGTCCATGATCATGTCCACTCTTGTGGCATGTCTTCCGCCTTCAAACTTAGCATTCAGCCACTCATCCACGATGCATTTCGCAGTCTCGATACCGATCACACGTGCCCCGAATGCGATCACGTTCGCATCGTTGTGCTCTTTCGCCATTCTTGCTGTATATGGATCACTGCACACTACTGCACGGATTCCATTTACTTTATTCGCTGCCAGTGAGATTCCGGCACCGGTTCCGCAGATTGCGATCCCCTGCTCTACTTCGCCGCTTGCCACTGCATTCCCGATCTTCTCACCGAATTCCGGATAATTACAGCTTTCATAAGAATCTGTTCCATAGTTCACGACTTCATGTCCCAGACTTTCCAGATATTCTACAATCTCATTTTTCATGTCTACTGCAGAATGATCATTTGCAATTCCAATCTTCATATTCCTGTTCCTACCTTTGTCTTTCATATTTTACTCATTTATATTATAATTAGTAGCGAAATAAATATCAATGTTTTCAGAAATGTTTTATATAAGGAGTTATTTATGGTTAAATTAATCGCCAGCGACCTTGATGGCACACTACTTCAAAATGGCGCACACGATGTCAATCCAATTGTGTTCGACCAGATCCGTACACTGAAAGAACATGGGATCATGTTCGCGGCTGCCAGCGGACGCCAGTACCTGAATCTTCGCAGACTGTTCACTCCGGTTCAGGACGATATTGCATACATCGCCGAAAACGGTTCTCTCTGTATATACAACGAAGAGACTATTTCCAAAGGAATTATTGAGCAGGATCTTGCTTACCGTATCCTGGATGAAGTTGCAAAATATCCACAATACAACTGCATCATCTCCGGCGAACGTGTCTGCTACAGCACCTCGAAAAATCCGGAGTTCTATAATCACATGGTAAATGTCATCCAGAATAATATGAAATTCATCGATGACCCAAGAACTGAGATCCCGGAACCGATCCTTAAGATTGCAGTCTGCGATTACAGCGGAACCGATGCGTGTGAAAAACATCTAAAAGAAATGTTTTCATCTGACATCAAGGTTGTTACTTCCGGCAATCTCTGGGTAGACTTCATCTGCCCGACCGCCAACAAGGGAAGTGCATTAAAAGATCTGATCGATCATTTACATATTGAAGCAAAAGACTGTGTCGTATTCGGAGATCAGTATAACGATGTCGAAATGCTGCAGACCGCCGGTACAAGCTATGCCATGGCGAATGCTGCTCCCGGTATCGATAAATACGCAACCAATGTTACCGATTCTGTAGAAAAAATTCTGCAGCAGATTATTGACGAATTACCAGCCGTATAACACCACAGAACCGGACAGCTCTGCCGGAAGATTCGCAAGGAACCGCCCCTGACAGTTCCTGCAGGCGGCAACTTATCCTGCATACTTTGATCTCTGCAGAAAATGGGCAATATTACATACAAGCGGCAGCTTTGAATGAAGCAAATATAGCCGTATGTATATAATATTGCCCATTTTCCGTCCTCTTTCCGAGGATCTTATTGGAACACTACTAATACAATTTACTTTTCATATTTTTCAAAAATCCTGCACAGGAGAAACGCCTGTACATATGCCAATACCGCAAATCCAAAGAACACCCATATAATACTTGCGATCACAAAGGATCTGGATGTGAACAATGTTAAGATGAGCGATCCGACACTTAAGCCTACGATCACGATCGTAGATGGAATATGCGCTGCCGCAAGAAGCAGTGCATTGCGCAGTGTTGCAAAGATTCCATTTTCAAATCTTGCAATATATGGAAACAGATACTGGAACATCAGCATCCACATTCCAAGGATCACTGCAAGTACAATACGCATAATACTGTACATACTTTCGCTGCCTCTTTTCAGAACTCCGATGATCCGGAAATCCACAAACAGCAGTATGGCAATGACAGCCATGACCAGCCAGCAGATGGTTGCCGGTCTGAAGTTCCTCTTATAGGCTTTCCAGAATTCCTTCCACACCGACGGGTCTTCACCTCTTGCCATCTTCATCGCCACCGCATACAGAGCACTTAAGGAAGTTCCGATGGTGATCACCGGAATACATCCGACCACAAAGATCATGTTCAGTATAATAATATCCCCCAGTCGTCCAAGCACTCTCATTACCGGACTGTCAATTGCCCAAAATTTCATATCTTAACCGCCTCTACTTACTTAATCTGATTACATTCCAAGATGCTTTTCCAAGAAGAGTTGTCATGATTCCACCATCCATCTTTGAACGGTTTACTGTCTTTGGTACTACTTTTTCTTCGTAAGAACTATTTACCAGCTTCAGATCAGATTCTTCCATGACGATATGCTCTACCAGATGGAATCCTTCCATACCTCTTAAGTCTGTTGTCAGTTCAATATCATCTTCCAGTGTACGGTTAACAGCGAAGATTGTAAGCTCTTCTTTCTCTTCATTATACACTGCAACGCTTTCTACGTCAGTAACATTTTCATGTTTTGCTGTATCATGCTTTGTTGTCTGTACCAGAGGCATCAGTGCTACGCCACGGCCATACTTGGAAGCGTGAAGGAATGGATAGAAGATCGTCTGCTTCCATGCTGCTCCGCCGCCCTGATCTGTCATGATCGGTGCGATAACATTAACCAGCTGTGCCAGGCAGGCAATCTTTACTCTGTCTGCATGTTTTAACAATGTGATCAGCATCAGTCCGACTGCCAGTGCATCCTCAAATGTGTAAATGTCTTCCAGCATCGGAGGTGCTACCTGCCATGGATGGTTCTGTGTGATGTCATCATCGGCTGCATTCGAATGGAACCATACATTCCACTCATCAAAACTGATATTGATATCTTTCTTACCACGTTTTTTCGCTTTTACATAATCACATGTTGCGACAACGGTACGGATGAATTCATCCATATCATCTGAGCATGCAAGGAAATCAGCAGTATCATTATCACGGTTTCCATAATACTGATGCATAGATACATAATCAACATAATCATATGTACTTTCCAGTGTTGTAGATTCCCATTTCGGGAATGTCGGCATATCAAGAGCAGAACTTCCGCAGGATACCAGCTCGATAGACGGATCGATCAGTTTCATTGCTTTTGCTGTCTCTTCTGCAAGACGTCCGTACTCTTCCATTGTCTTGTGTCCGAGCTGCCAAGGTCCATCCATCTCATTACCCAGGCACCATACTTTGATATTATGTGGATCTTTTACACCATGTTTGATACGAAGATCACTATATTTTGTTCCGCCCGGATGGTTGCAGTATTCCAGAAGATTGCAGGCATCTGCAATTCCTCTTGTACCAAGATTGACTGCCATCATCATGTTGGAATTTACTTTGTCTGTCCATTTTGCGAACTCATTTAATCCGATCTTATTCTCTTCCAGACTTCTCCATGCAAGTTCCAGACGTGCCGGACGCTCTTCTACAGGTCCAACACTGTCTTCCCAGAAGAAGTTGGATACAAAGTTTCCACCCGGATAACGGATGATCGGTACATCCAGTTCTTTTACCAGATCAATGACATCTTTACGGAATCCATCATCATCTGACAGAGGATTGCCCGGCTGATATAATCCATCATACACGGCACGTCCGAGATGCTCGATGAAAGAACCATAGATTCTTTCATCTACTTTGGAAATCTGGAAATCTTTATCAATAATCATCTTTGCTGTCTTACTCATTTTTCAACCTCCTATTATTACAATGATTACTCTTTTACCGCACCTGCTGTCATACCTTCGATGAAATACTGCTGGAAACATACAAACAGTATAAAGATAGGAATGATTGAGAAGAACGAACCTACAACCAGGAGTGAATAGTTATCTCCGTATGGGTTGATCAGGGTGTTCAGTCCAAGTGTCAGTGTGTATTTTTCTGAAGAACGGATTACCAGTAATGGCCACAGGTAGTTATTCCATGCATTCATACCATTTAAGATCGCCATAGCTGCAAATGCCGGTTTCATGATCGGCATGATCAGCTTGAAGAAGATACCATATTCTGTTGCTCCGTCGATTCGTCCTGCTTCCAGAAGTGACTTCGGAAGTCCCAGAAGATACTGTCTGAAGAAGAAGATTGTAGATGCATGTGCAACGAATGGTAATACAATTGCGATATAGTTATCCATCAGTCCCCATGTTGTCATCTGTTTGTACAGCGGAAGCATGATAACCTCCAGTGGAACAGATAAGATCAGGAGAACGATTACGAACATAAAGCTCTTTCCTTTGAATTCATAGGCTGCAAATCCGTATCCTACAAATGCACTTACAAGAAGTGTTGCCACTACTGTAACGACTGTAAGAGTGATACTGTTAAAGAACCATCTCCAGTAATCATGCTGGCCGGTAAACAGCAGTACATAGTTATCAAGACTCATACGGCTCCAGTCAATTCCAAGGTTCAGACCATACTGAAGAAGATCTCCGCCCGGTTTAAAGCTGGCAAGAAAGATTGTATAAATCGGAAGGATCACCAGGATAGCCAGGATCGAGAAGAAGACGATCATCAATATTGTACAAAGCCGGTCTTTATTTTTTCTCTTTTCGCCCATACTATCTTTCCTCCTTCTTGAATGTTCCTGTCGCTGCCAGCTGGATCATGTTGACGACCATAACGATGATCAGAAGTACAAGACCTACCGCGCAGGCATAACCCATCGCTCGTTTTTCAATTCCCTGCCTGTACAGATATCCGACGATCGTAAGTCCGATATTCTGCGGTGAGTTGTTACCTTTCCATAACATGTAACTTTCATTGAACATTGCAAGTCCTGCATAGATACTGATCGTTAACACATATACGGTTGTTGGTTTCAGAAGTGGAAGGGAAATCTTTGTAAACTGCTGCCACTTATTTGCTCCGTCGATAGAAGCCGCTTCATAAAGATCTGTTGAAATACTCTGTAATCCGGCAAGGAAGTACAGGATGTTAACACCTGTCCATCTCCAGCATGCCAGAAGTAACAGTGCAAAATAACCGGTCAGATCATTCTTTAACCATTTAATTGGTCCAAGTCCGAACATTCCGATCACCTGGTTGGCAAGAGAAGTCTCCATCTCACCAAACATCAGACGGAAGATCGTACCTGCAACTACGACTGATGTAAGTGCCGGAAGGAAATAGATAGATTTGAAAAATCCAGGTTTCTTCATCAGCTTACTGTTCAGAAGTGTTGCAAAAAGCATCGGAAATGGGATCAGAAGTACCAGTGTTCCGATCATATAACGTGTACTGTTAAACAAAGCTTTTAAAAAGATCTTATCGGACAGAAGTCTCTTATAATTATCCAATCCAACCCATTTATCCTGTAATACATCCTGAAAACTTAAAAGGACTCCGTTCGCGATTGGAACTGCCCAGAAAAATATAACAGTGAGGACAAAAGGAAGGATAAACACATAAGGAGCTAATTTCTGAGAATAGAAAAATTTCTTCATGGTTTTATGTATCCTCCTTCTTAAAAAGAAGGGGATGCGGCAGTTTTTGCACGCAACCCCCTGATTATTACATTACTAATTTCTTATTTGCAAATCTTATTTGTCGCCGAATTCATTTTCAAGAGTTTCCTGAGACTGTTTCAGTGCATCTTTTACGTCCATTCCCTCTTCATAAATATTGTTCAGTGTTGTTGTGCAGAACTCATTGTTGATAGATGGGTATTTTGAACTTGTATAAGAAGCAAGTCCTCCAATGCTATCCTGAAGTTCAAGCAAAGTATCGAATGGTTTTGTCTTGAAGTATTTTACGAACTGGTTGTCCGGATTCTGAGTAAGATCTGTGTCTGTCCATACAGATGTATTAACAGGGTCAAATCCTAATACATTCCAAACTTCTTTGTTAGCGTCTTCAGACAGTTTGATGTAAGCGAATACTTCAGCTGCAAGGTCTGCATTCTTAGAAGATTTTACAACTGCTGTACCGGTTCCACCACCACCGATTGTCTTAACTGCATCGTTGTCTCCAAATACCGGAGGAGCTGCGATTGCGATCTTTCCTTCAAGGTCAGACATGTAGTTTGTGAATCTTGATGTCTGCCAGAAAGGCATGATCTGTACTGCAAAGTTACCGCTGTTGTATTCTGGATAAGCTTCTTCGTTATCCGGCTGTCCACCAGCTACTGTTGCAAGTGCGCCTGCATCCTGCATATCTTTGATGTACTGAAGTACTTCTACAACTTTATCATTTGTAAGGTCAAGGTTACCATCTTTGTCAAGGTAATCAGTACCTTTCTGAGCTAACATAAGGTTAACCATCCACTGAGCTGTTGTCTCAGCACAAGCGAAGTTCTTACCTGTTTTCTCATGATATTTCACACCGGCTGCTTTGAAGTCATCCCAGGTCTTAATTGTTGTGTAATCAATTCCTGCTTCTTTTAACAGATCATCATTGTAGAATGCAACTGTTGTACCAACGTGTGTTGGGAATCCGTAATATTTTCCATCTTTTCCGTAGATGTCAAGACGAGATTCAACTACGTTGTCTTTGTATGGTGCAATCGCATCTGTCAGATCCATAAGTCCGATCTTACCATTTGTGAATGAAGGGAATTTTCCAAGCTCGATATCAACTACATCCGGAGCTCCTTTTCCTGATTCCAGTGCAAGCGATAATTTGTTGTGCATATCATCGTACTGCATATTAGAAAGTACTAATTTAACCTTCTTATCCGGATGTTCCTCATTCCATTTCTTAGCCATCTCTGTGTAGAATTTCTGGTGTAACTCGATGAATGTCCAGACATTAATGGTTGTTGCATCCCCGTCAACCTTCATCTCTGTTGTTCCGCCCGACTCGCTCTTAGATGATTTCTTAGAATCACTCTTTTCACTTCCTGCGCTACATCCAAGCAGCATAGTTGCTGTCATAGCTACACAAAGAAGCACTGACACTACTTTCTTTTTCATAGATTTTCCTCCTTTTAGATATATATTTCTCTACAGGGTCTATGTTCCCTGACAGATTCAAAATAATTAAAACATTTCTTTCATCCATACCAGCATCTCACCTGTTTTACGGTTATCCCAGCAATGATATGGAATTGCTTTGAGTTCTATATCTTCGAATACCTGTTCTCTGGTATCATATAATGCACCATCCTGCCATGTATCCATGTTCAGTTTCTTTCCTGTGAACCGAATCGTCGTTACTCCTCCAAGAAGTTCGGATTCAAATGTTTCTTTCAGCTCCTGTTTCGTGTTAACGAAGATAGATGGAAGATTTTCCCCATTGTCTGTTTCTTCCAGACAATATACTAACGGTCCTTTTACCAGAGCAACTTTTCCTGCATCTTCTCTGACATTCGGATTCGCTCTTACGAATTTCGCGGGTACCTCAAAGTCAATCTCGATCTCTGTCTGTTCTTTGATGTCTTCTATTAAAAGATAAGACTGACTGATTCTGGCATTTCTTAGAATCTTACCATCTCTTTTGATCGTATAGGTCTTCACATAATCCGGTATTCTAAGTGCCAGTCTGTGTTCACCCTCTCCATCAGGAGTTATTGCCATCCGAATATGTCCTGTATTCGTCAGATCACTTTCTATCTGAATCTTTAATGCTCCTTCTTCCAGTTCGATCTGAGCTTCATTAGAAATGTATAAGTTCACATATGCTGTGTTCTTATCAGTGAAATATATGTACTGTCCCATGGACGCCAGTGTTCTCGCTATATTTGGCGGACAACACGCAACTCCAAACCATTTCTGTCTCACCGGTTTTACATGCTCTTTGGAAGTTCTGTCGATACAGTTATCCGGCCACACTTCCAAAGGATTTACATAGAAGAAACTCTTTCCATCCTGTGCTATTCCTGATAACAAGGTATTATAAAGCGCTCTTTCTACCACATCCATGTATGAAGCATCTTTTGTGATCTGTGCCATTCTTCTTCCGAAAAGAGCAAGTCCTATCGATGCACATGTTTCTGAATAATTACAGTTGTTCGGAAGATCATAGTCTGTTGTAAACCGTTCCAGAAGACCGGATGCTCCGATGCTTCCTGTAATATACATCTGACGTTTTGTCATGTCCTCCCATAATGTCTTGCAGGCATCTAACAATTCTTTATCCTTGTATTCATATGCCAGATCTGCCATTGCGCAATACATATATACGGCTCTTACTGCATGTCCTTCTGCCGTCTTCTGCTCTCTTACCGGCTCATGTGACTGTGAATATCTCGGATCATATCCGGCAAATTCCGGGAATATCTGTTTATATTCAGGTCTCTTTTCTTCTTCCAGGAAATAATTTTCTCCCACGCCTCTGGTATCAATAAAATACTTTGCTGTTTCCAGATATTTCTTTTCACCGGTTACATGATACAGACGGATAAGCGCAAGCTCGATTTCCTGATGTCCCGGATATCCATGGATCTGACCTTCATCCGGTCCGAATGTCTTGCAAATGAGATCTGCAAATTTCTTCATGATATCGAGAAACTCTGTTTTTCCGGTTGCTTTATAATACGCAACTGCTGCCTCCGTCATATGTCCTGCCGTATATAATTCATGTCCCTCTTTCAGATTTGTCCAACGTTTTGATGGATCCTTAATCGTAAAATAAGTATTCAGATATCCATCTTCACATTGGGCACGTCCTATAAGGTTAATCGTTTTATCCGCAAGATATGACAAATGTTCATCCGGCTCTGCTGCCAGTGAATAAGCTACCGCTTCCAGCCATTTCGCCACATCTGTATCCTGGAATACTGCCCCTTCAAAATCTCCGTCAGTTTCTCCCGCCGCAATCTTAAAGTTTTCAATACAATGACTTGTCTCCACATCCGGAAGTCTGTCATTTAAAATGTCCCACTGATACGGGATCAGTACATCTTTTACCAGATGTATATATCTGTTCCAGAACTGATCCGATATCTTGATCTTATTCAATGGTACTGTTTTCAGTTTCTTGTCATCCATAACCTTTTCCTCAGAACATTAACTCCGATTTCTTTTCCTTAATCGTTTAATATCCTTTTTTTACAATTTTCCTTTTTTCCCAATATACAATGCAAATTTCTTTTTACAGGTTTATATTTTTTTATCTTATTTACCTGTTTCTTTGTTTGATTAGATTATACGCTCACTTTTATGATAAGTGCAAGTAGAACTTAAACGTTTTATTTTGTGCAATATGCACAAACCTATTATAAAATAAGCAGTTACAGACATTTTTTTCTTCTGTAAGTGCTTATTTTTTTCTGATTTTCATTATTTATTGTTTTGATTATGAATTTTCTTTAAGATTTCTGACCGAACTACGCTCCAGCATATGACATCCTACACGATATATACCATCCGGTTCTTTCAGCTCTTTCTCCTCTACCATACGCATAATTACCTCGCTTGCCGTATAACCTATATCATGAAGTGGAAGAGATATCGTAGTAAGCGGCGGCTTATAATATCCTGAAAGTTCACGGTTATCATATCCGGTTACCGAGACCTCTTTTCCCGGAAGCATTCCTCTTTCTTCCATTCTGTCATACACTCCACCGGCCATAAGATCATTCATGCAGCAAATCGCTGTAACCCCCTGTTCCAACAGCTGATCCGTACCATTATAACCACTTTGTCTGGTCCAGTCCCCGTAATATACACTTTCGGGATTATACAGAATCTGATTCTCATAAAACGCCCTCTGCATACCCAGAAGTCTTTCCTGTGTATGAATACTATCCGGTTTTCCTGTTATAATTCCTATCTTCCTGTGGCCATTGTCGACCAGATGTTTGACAATCTGATGTGCCCCGTCTTCATCATTTACTACAATGGACGGGATATTTTTGTTTTGTGTATATCCGTATGCCATAACGGCCGGTACCGGAAGTTTTTCCAGAATACACTTCATTACACGTTCATGAGCAGTTACATATATAACTCCCTCAACCTGCCTTGCGATTAATTTATCAATTTCCTGCTCAACCCGGTCGTAATAATCATCTCTGTGATAATAAAAATCATTGTATTTTTTAAATAATCTCAGATTGATCAAAAGTATCTGATAATTATTTTCCTCACAATGTTCCGTAATTCCGTCTACAATATCCGGAATACTGAAGATCGTCATATCCTCGACAATTACCCCTATTGTCCTGGTATTCTTAGTCTTCAGATTTCTCGCCACAGTATTGGGCTTATAATTCAGCTCTTTTATCTTGGCCATCACAATTCTTCTGGTCTCATCACTGGCGCCAGGCTTGTGATTCAAGATATTTGATACTGTTGCGACAGAGACATTGCATTCTTTTGCAATCTCTTTAATCGTAACCATCTTTTTATTTCCCCTTTGCACATTTTTTTGGCTTAAAGCCACATATTCGTTACCCTTTCCTACTATCTTAGACTACTTTTTTCTGTCTTGTCAATCAATTAATTCTATGCTAAAATGAATCAAACCTTATTTTTCTAATAAATACAATGCCCAAGGAGGATTTATGAATCAATCACTTACACTTCCTATGGCAGATAAATTCTATCATGATAAGCAGACATCTGCTTTCATACGATCCGTGAATGTCTCATGGGAAAAACCAGAAAAAGACCATTATTATCTTGAATACAGCTATAATCAGAAGGACTGGTATGCACTTAACGGCGGGTTTCCGATTGTACTTCCCTGCGATGAACTTTCTGTTACTGACGCACTCAAAACCCAGGATTCTAATGGGGAAACAATCTCTGTTGCAGCCCTTAGTTCTTTACAGAATAAATATGGAAAGCCAGAACCAGTATGTATTCAGTTTGTAGAAAGATGCGAATCAGACCCGGAGACCGTACAGGTTACGTATACAAACGGAATGAAAGAAATCCGTAACATCATCCGAAGTGAAGATGGCATCGGACACATTCAGGATAATGATTATGCGGCACCGATCATCAGTCACCGCGCCGATCCTTACATTTATAAACATACCGACGGAAAGTATTATTTTCTTGGCTCTCATACAGATGCCGGGCACAACTTAAATGGTACCTATCAGTATCTTTACATCATTCTCCGCTGTGCCGATACACTCGAAGATCTGACTGATAATTCCGGACGTTACACAGAAAAAGTCATTTATGAAAGAGAGCCCATCGGTCCTGACCGTGTCAGTCCACACCTCTGGGCTCCTGAAATCCACTATATCCAGGGTGGCTGGTATGTATATTACACCACAACCGTTTCCGACCATTCTTCATGGCGGATCCGTCCACACTGCCTTGCCTGCACCGGCGACGATCCGATGAACGATCCTTGGATCACCAAGGGACCAATCCAGACAACTGTGGAAAATGATATTGCTTTTACCGACTTCTCTCTGGACCATACTTTCTTCCATCATAAAGGGGAGGATTATTTTGTATGGGCACAGAAAACGAATAATATTTCTGATATTTTTATTGCAAAATTATCCAATCCGTGGACGATTTGTACTCCATCTGTTCTTCTGACCCATCCTGAGTACAACTGGGAACTTCATGGATTTGCGGTAAATGAAGGACCTGCCGTTATCAAACATGGCGGCCGCATCTTCCTTACATTCTCTGCAAGTGGTACAGATGCACTTTATAATATGGGACTTTTATATGCAGATGAAGACTCTGATCTTCTGGATTCTTCTTCCTGGACCAAACTTCCTTATCCCGTATTCCAAAGCAGCCGTGCTACCGGATTCTTCGGACCAGGACACAACAGCTTTACCCGCTCCACTGACGACACAGAAGATCTTATGGTCTATCATGCACGTCAGGAAGAGCGTTACTTAGGTGAGGGTGATTATCAGCCGCTCTACGATGCCGGAAGAAATGCCTATATAGGAAAAGTCTTCTGGGACGAAGACGGCATGCCGAACTTCTCCGTTCCGGGCGCTTCACTCGCCATGAGAAAAGAAGACCTTACACTTCCCGATCATTGGTAAGCTTTAATTTATCTAAGATATAGAATATCAGGCTAAGTGCCATGGCAACAACACATGCCAGAACCATTCCGGTTAATGACACGGTTCCGATATTCACAGATATTCCAGACAGACCGGTTACAAATACGATGGATGTTAACATCAGGTTTCTGGATCTTCCGTAATCTACTCTGGAGTCTACCAGAATACGTAAACCAGAAGCACCGATCATACCATACAGAAGGAATGAGATTCCTCCGATAACCGGTCCCGGAATTGTCTGAATCATCATCGACAATTTTCCGACAAACGAACATATAATAGACAATATTGCAGCTCCTCCGATAACACGGACGCTGTATACTTTTGTTACAGCCATAACCCCGATATTCTCTCCGTATGTAGTAGTCGGCACTGATCCGATCAGACCTGACACCATTGTAGAAAAATTATCCCCGAATAAAGATCTGTGAAGTCCGGGATCTGTCAGAAGATCTCTTCCTATGATCTTACTCGTTACAACCTGATGCCCGATATGTTCCGATGTAATAACCAGAAGTACCGGCAAAATCATTAAAATTGCCCCCATATCAAACTTCGGCGCCTGAAAATTCGGGATTGCAAACCATGAAGCCTCTACTACCTGTGTAAAATCCAGGATTCCACAGGCAAGCGCTGTCAGATATCCTGCAATTACTGCAATCAAAATCGGAATTACCGACAAAAATCCTCTAAATAAAATATTTCCAAATACAGCAACACCCAATGTCACAGCAAATACGATCACATTCTTTGGATCAATCTTATCATCCAAAAGCCCGGCATTACTTGCAGCCGAACCAGACAATTCCAGACCTATCAATGCAACAACCGGTCCCATAGCCGCCGGCGGGAGTACGATATCAATCCACTTTGTTCCGCATTTGTAAATAATAAAGGACAGAATACATCCGCATAAACCGACCGCAACAAATCCTCCCAGTGCATACGGATATCCCATCTTACTGATAACAACACCTGCCGGTGCAAGAAATGCGAAGCTCGACCCCAAATATGCCGGTGACTTTGCTTTTGTCACTGCAATAAAAATCAGCGTTCCTACGCCGTTCATAAAAAGTACGATTGCCGGATTGATTCCAAAAATAAACGGAACCAGTACAGATGCCCCAAACATCGCAAACATATGCTGGATACTAAGCGGCAGCAATAGTTTCAATGGTACTTTTTCTTCTACCTGGATAATCTTATGACTTTCCATGTTTCATTTTTCTCCTCTTTTCTTCATTCATTTTGTGATCCATCTCAGAACTCCTTCAAACCGGCTTCTATATGAATTGCCTGATTTTTTCCTGGCCATTTTATATTGCCGTTTTTCAAAAAAGAGGTATGAGAATTACACATCTCATACCTCTTTATCTAAGATTTCACTCTTTAAATTATTCTAACATATCCGGCTTATCTGCGGAAGTAAAATTCTTATTTTTCATATAAGCATTTCACAGTTGGATAGATTTTTCTGAACTGCTGATAACGTTCTTCATATTTTGCTGTCAGCTCTTCATCCGGCTCCACGGTGTCTACTACTTTTACAATCTTCGCTGCCGCCGTCTCTACATCCGGATATTCACCACAGCCAACTGCTGCCAGCATTGCTCCGCCAAGTGCCGGTCCTTCTTCATTTTCAACTACATCAACCTTCAGGTTCATGATATTGGCAATCATTTTCTTCCAAAGTGGACTCTTGGCTCCGCCACCACAGATCTTGGTTCTCTCGATCTTAATTCCAAGGCTCCTTGCAACTTCCAGAGAATCACGAAGTCCAAACGCTACACCTTCCAGCACCGCCTGAGTCATATCTTCACGGGTCGTATCCATTGACATTCCGATAAACATCGCTCTTGCATCCGGATTATTATGTGGTGATCTTTCCCCCATCAGATATGGAAGATAGAATACACGATTCTCGCCAAGATTTGTAATTCCGGCCTGTTCTGCAGCAAAATCCTTTGTCTTTAAAATCTCTTCATTCCACCATTTATTACATGATGCCGCACTTAACATACATCCCATCAGATGATAATGACCATCTGCATGTGCAAATGAATGCAGTGCATTATTCTCATCTACCCCAAACTTGTTGCTTGATATAAAGATAGTTCCGGATGTTCCGAGGGAAATGTTACACATTCCGTCTCCTACTGTCCCTGTTCCTACCGCTGCTGCTGCATTATCTCCAGCTCCTGCAATTACTTTTACATTCTCTGAAAATCCAAGTTCATCTGCAATTTCTTTTTTCAGAGTTCCAACTACTTCATAACTTTCATATAATTTTGGCAGTTTATCTTCTGTAATTCCACAGATAGCCATCATCTCTTTTGACCAACAGCGATTCTTCACATCCATAAGCAGCATTCCCGATGCATCCGATACATCAGTACAGAACGATCCTGAAAGTTTATATGCCAAATAATCTTTCGGCAGCATAATCTTTGCGATCTTTTCAAAATTCTCCGGCTCATGCTTTTTCATCCAGAGGATCTTCGGTGCAGTAAATCCTGCAAACGCAATATTTGCCGTATATTCTGATAACTTATCTTTTCCGATCACTTCATTCAGGTACTCTGTCTCTTCCCCTGTTCTTCCATCATTCCAGAGAATTGCCGGACGAATAACATTATCATCTTTATCCAGAGCAATCAGACCATGCATCTGGCCTCCAAAGCTGATTCCTGCTACCTGTGACTTATCACACTCGGCAGTCAGTTCTTTGATCCCTTCCATTGATTTTTCAAACCAATCTTCCGGTTTCTGCTCTGACCATCCCGGATGTAGGAAGAAGAGCGGATATTCTTTCGAAACAATCTTTTTAATATCTCCTGTCTCATCCATCACCAGAAGTTTTACTGCTGATGTTCCAAGATCTACGCCTATGTATAACATCATTTACCTCCATAATCACTTTTGGGACTGAAAAATTCAGTCCCATCTATTACTTATTACCTGTCCGTTATTATCCCCATGGATTCTCTGTCGGATATTTTACCCCTGCCGGCTGGTTATAACCAATCTCATCTACCGGAACTCCGATATATTTGAATACTTCAAACAGTTCTTTTCCGAAATGTCCAAATGCAACAGCTCCGTGATGTGGGAATCCTTTTTCTACCAGTACGTGTCGATAGAATCTTCCCATCTCTGGAATTGCGAATACACCGATTGCACCGAATGATCTTGTCGCTACCGGAAGAACTTCTCCCTGTGCAACGTATGCACGGAGTTTGTTGTCTGCTGTGCTCTGCAGACGATAGAATGTAATATCTCCAGGCACGATATCTCCTTCCAGAGTTCCCTGTGTAACTTCTTCCGGAAGAGTTCTTGCCATGATCTTCTGGTATTTCATCTCGCAGAATGAAAGCTTGCTTGATGCAGTATTTCCACAGTGGAATCCCATGAATGTGTCTTTCTGTGTATAGTTGTATTTTCCTTCAATATCGTTCTTGTACATATCTTTAGGTACAGAGTTGTTGATGTCGAGTAATGTTACTGTATCCTGACTTACAACAGTTCCGATGAACTCACTTAATGTTCCGTAGATATCAACCTCGCAAGATACAGGAATTCCCTGTGCTGTCAGACGGCTGTTCACATAACATGGCACAAATCCGAACTGTGTCTGGAATGCAGGCCAGCATTTGCTTGTGAGTGCTACGTATTTACGATATCCTTTGTGTTCTTCTACCCAGTCTTTTAATGTAATTTCATACTGTGCAAGTTTTGGAAGAATCTCCGGTTTCTTGTTTCCGGCTCCAAGTTCTTCTTCCATTTCTTTTACGATTGCAGGGATTCTTTCATCTCCGGCATGCTTATTAAATGCCTCGAAAAGATCCAGCTCAGAGTTTTCTTCAATCTCTACTCCGATATTGTAAAGCTGCTTGATTGGTGCATTACATGCAAGGAAGTTCATCGGTCTTGGTCCGAAGCTGATGATCTTCAAATTCTGAAGTCCTACAACAGCTCTTGCAATTGGAAGGAACTCATGGATCATATCTGCACACTCTTTGGCATCTCCAACCGGATATTCCGGGATATATGCTTTGATGTTACGAAGCTGTAAATTATAGCTTGCATTTAACATTCCGCAATATGCATCTCCACGTCCATCTAATAAGTTATCTCCGCTTTCTTCAGCTGCTGCTACGAACATCTTCGGTCCATCAAAATGTTTTGCAAGTAATGTCTCAGAAATCTCTGGTCCGAAGTTTCCAAGATATACGCAGAGTGCATTACATCCTGCTTTCTTGATATCTTCCAGTGCCTGTACCATGTGGATTTCGCTTTCTACAATACAAATCGGACATTCATAGATCCCTTCTGTTCCGTATTTTTCTGTGTATGCTTTCATCAGATTCTTTCTTCTGTTAACAGAAAGACTTTCCGGGAAACAATCTCTGCTGACTGCTACTACTCCAATTTTTACTTCTGGCATATTGTTCATTGTGTGATTCCTCCTAAATATTTTATTTATAATTATTCTAACGGGTTTTCGTCCCGCTTTATTTCATCTGTAATACTTTTGCCGTTACACTGTTACATTGACTCCGCAAAGGCCGTTAAATGCGCCTTCGATCTCAGCTTCCTCATGTGCGATCAGCCATTTATTCTTTGCGGTAAGTAATCCATCTTCCGGCATCTTTCCTTCTGCTTTTTTGGCTTCCTCAATTGTCTTTTTCTGCACTTCTGTCAGTTCTGTATTCGTATCTTTCGGAAGTACAGCATCCAAGCAAAAGAATCAGATCATCTACGGCAATATCAAGCTCTGAGGAGCGGTGATATTCTACTGCATTTAATTTTTTATTATTACCGTTGCAGTATCCGATCTGGATCTCCAGTCCGCCGTAAGCACGTTCTTTCATCTCATCTGCAATCTTCAGACCTTCCAGTTCTTCAATCGATGGTTCATAGATTACTTCATCCAGTGGAAGTGGTGCATGCTCCATTGCTTTCAGAATCTCCATTTGATTTCCTCCGTGCATTTGTCGTTCTCTTATTTACAATGTCATTATATCAACCTGATTTTGTACTTACCACCTATAAATTAACCTGATTATGGCGATTTCTTATCTTTTTTCTGTCATTACAACTTACACCACTAAAATACCTTTAATTCTTTTTCCGATATTCACTCGGCAATACTCCATACTGCTCCTTGAATACCCTCGCAAATGCCTTACTTCCCGCAAATCCATTTTTTTCCGCAACCATACCGATCGAAAGATCCGTATTCATCAGATCATTATACGCATGCCGGAGTCTCAGATCGTCCAGATAGGTTTTATAACTCATCTGTGCATATTTCCGGAACATACGTGATAAATACGTCGGAGAATAATTAAATGTCCTTGCAATGCTTTCCAGCGAAAGTTCCTTGCTATAATTTTGTTTCATATAATCCGTAATTGTTGACAGCTTATTTAATTTTTTATTTGCACGTATCTTTTCCGCATCCAGATCCGTCTTGCGGTACTTACTTACCAACAGATACAGCAGACGATAATACAGACTCTGAACCTTATATTCATATCCATTCTTCTTCTCCGCATATACATGATACATTTCTTCAAACAGACCCATCACCTCTTCATCCTGGATCCTGGAACTGTGAGAAAAATATATGAATCCGTCGTCTGTATAATATCTTTCGAATGTCGCAACCGGTATTTGTATGACCAGCGTTTTATTCTTTTTGGGCGCATAGATGGAATGCAATTCATTTGAATTCACAAGCATAAATTCTCCCGGGTGAAGCGGATATCTCTTGTCATTCAGATAAAATTCCATCTCCCCATCAAATACTGCAAATATTTCTATTGATCTGTGCCAGTGTTTCTGGCGGATATATCCTCCTTGACTTCCCTCAAATATGAACATTTTAAATGGGAGATCATCGTTGGGCACAATGATCTCATGTGAATATTCCATACCCTTTTACTCCATATCATCATTTATTCATTTCAATTCTCAGAGTCCACCATTCAGCCATGCAGTCGCTCCGATATGCTGAACCGCCTCTGCGCCATAACGGTTTCCCTCTTTCGCACATCTTTTCACACCTTTTCCATCCAACAGTGCATTCAGAAATCCCGCCGCAAAGCTGTCTCCGGCTCCAGTTGTATCAATACAATTTACATTCTCTTCCGCAGCTATCCAACACTTTTCCACATCTGTCCGAATGTAACATCCCCGCTTTCCACATTTTATGATCACATTTCCCACACCTGTGGATTTTATGCATTCTGCTGCTTCTTCGACTGATTCCGTTTCCGTCAGAAGCATCGCCTCTTCATCATTTGGAAACAGATAATCAATATACGAAAAAGCTTCCGCCATATCTTCCAGCGTCTCGCCCTTTTTACGCTTTGTCATATCCGCACAGACAATTTTCCCCTGCATTTTTGCCTGTGAGAATATTTGCACTAATTTATCAGGACCAATCTTCGGAAATACAAATATGCTTGCAAAGCATACGATCTTTGCACTCTCAGGAAATGGCATCTGGATATGTTCTACTTTCAGGCTTCGAAGTGTACCATGCGGATTCGTCAAGAAACTTCTTGTTCCATCTTGCTCCACAAGAACAATATTCACACCTGTCTTTTCATCTTTTTTGATGCACGCATCCCGTACCATGATCCCTGCATCATCGCAATGAGCCTGTATGAATTTTCCTGCATCATCCTGACCTATCACTGTTTCCAACTGAACTCTCCGCCCTTTTTTGGCAAGTATAGTGGCTTCATTTAATGCATCTGCCCCTGTCGTCATATGTATATCTTCTGTCGAATACGATCCCGTTTCAAATACTTTCACGTTTACAGGATATGCCAGAACATCAATAATTGCTGCTCCTATAATTACTATTTCCGGATTTTGCATACTGCTCTCCTCTTAATTTAATTTTATTTTATATTTTTAAGTATACATAACTGGATTATTTTCTTCAAGATTATTATATCCATCTGTCGAACTTTCGCTGATCGTTTCTTTCTTAAGCCCAACAAGTTCTCTTGTATACTTTGGTATAACAAAAACCCCAGAGGTTTTAGCCTCTGGGGTATATATTTGAGTTAATATTCTGATAACAGATTATAATTACTCGATGATTGTAGCAACACGTCCTGATCCTACAGTACGTCCACCTTCACGTTTGTGAGGTTCTTAAAATTCCATTATTTTCTGTGATTTCCGTGTCCATATTTTCTTGTGTTGTGGATTTTCCAAGCTATATTTCTATTCTCTGCATTTTTTAGTATCAAAATGGTATCACAGCGACTTCATTTCTCACTATGATATCTCTTATCTATTTGGTAAGTATCAATGCTCCTAAGAAAACAGCAATACTTAAAATAAAATCCTTTTTCACCAGAAAATTTTTATATTTCACTTCTAGCCAGAGATTCAGGACTGTCGCACATATAAGTATTGCACACCCTAACAGTATTTGCGCTATACTGCTGTTTACAACAAAAGCCATTATAATTCCTTCGCCACAAACAATTGTAATTGGTATCACCATAAACTGTTTCACAATTCGATTTTCCGATATAGGAATAAATAGACCATCTGTGGCTTTTTCAAGAATACTATCCAACTGTTGAACCATACTCCGTAAAGTCAATCGAAAAACGGCAAATATACTGCCTAACAACAACATATAACGTATTTCTTCTTGCTGTAAAAATGGCAGCGTCCAATAAAAAGGCATTTTATAAATTCCTAGACATATCGTAAACAAAATCATTCCCATTATTATCCAATTTCTGCCTAATCTATAAATAGATATTTGAGCTTTCCATATCAATGGAAAGTAGTATAAAAAATTGGATACTTTATTTTTTCTCTGTAAATATCTCACCATTTTTTCTTTTGCATATTGATCTAACAATACAGTATTATTAAAATTTTGAGCAATACGTACTTTTTCCAAAAATTGCATCTCATCTTCATACTTTAAAGCATTTATTTCCAGAACACCAAAATCATAAACTAGCATATACATCCATATTCCTATATCTATAATGCACATAAAAAAATATTTAAGCGATATTACCAAGATTATACTAAATAACAGCCATATTCCAATATCTCTTCTTTGATTTGCATGATATATTTTCCATTTCATTAAATTGGTTGTATTTAATAACAAAAATATTATGAGTAATATAAATAGAAAATTTCTATTCAAATGAATGCCATTAATACAAGCTGAAAGAATGATTGAAAATATAATGTCCTTTAAGGTTAACCCTATATATTTTATTGATATCATTTGTCTTATCTTTTTCTCTTGAATAAAAAATAATGATACCGGTTTTATTATAATTGCCGGTTTAACATTAATAAAACAAACGCCAAACGAGTATAATATCAAAAATCCAAATACCAGATAACATATTCGAAGATTACATGCATTTATTTTCCGAATTATTGGAAAAAAATTAATCACAATTTGATATCCAACAACAGCTGCCGCAACTACCAAAGACAATATAGGTATCAGCATATTTTCTATTAATCTTTTAGTTTCTCTAATCTTATTCACACATAACAGTTTTCTGTACTCCTGCATAATGCTCTCCCTCACCAATTAAGGACATATATATTTGTTCCAACGAAGTTTCCTTATTCATCTGCTGCTTTTGTAATATTTCTGCCTTTGTTCCTTGTTCAACTATTCTTCCATCATATAAAAAAATATATCTGTCACAAAAATCTTCAGCCAAACTTAGTAAATGTGTAGATATGAGTATCGTTTTATCTTGTTTCTTCAAATTTTTTAAAGTATTTTTGAATTTATATGTTTGTGCTGGATCCAACCCATTAAACGGTTCATCTGCCAGCAGCACATCGTATTGCCGCAACAATGCAAGTGCAATCATAAGTTTCTGCAACGTTCCTTTTGAAAGTGCTAATGGAATTTTGTTAAGGTGCTGATTAAGATTAAATTCTCGAATTAATGAATCAACTGTCACTGAGTTCTCAGGGTACAGTGCTTTAATAAACTGAAGATGCTCCCAAACAGTCAACTCTTCATAGTACACTGGAATATCTGGAATGAACGTCACAGGATTATTCTCTCTTTTAATAGAAAATATATCATTATCACCAATAATAATTTTACCATTATTAGGTTTCATTTTTTTTATCATGAGTTTTAGCATTGTTGATTTTCCTGCGCCATTAGGACCAATTAAGCCTGTTATCTCTCCCTTATTCATTCCAAAATTAATATCATGTAATATTGGCTTCTTATCATAAGCAAAATTTACATTTTCTACATTTACATACATATCTCTCGCCTCCCTGTTTTTCTTATATATACACCTTAGAGGAAGTTTAAGGTCAAGAAAAAAAGAGAACATTTTCTATTTGTCCTCTTTTTCTCAAAAATATCTTCGCATTCTTATTTTGTTTCATTACACACTATAATCCGTAATATTGAAACAACCAAAATCAAACCCAAAACAAAAGTTATTACTTTAAACGGAGCACTCATATATGTATTACATAATTCCAAATATAATTGCACGCACATAATGACAGCAATTACTCCCCCTACAATACAAACAATTAATTTAGAAATATCGAAAATTTTTTGTATCCTGTCCTGCCGTTTTATTCTCTCCAATTGGTAAATATATTCCTCTTTTCCTGATATCATTTTATCTAACATCTCTTCTGATAAATCAGTCACACTCATATCCATTTTTATCAACTCTTCGCATAAAAAATAATTCTGCCTAAGTCTATTTTCTTCTTCTTTAATTTTAAGCAAATGTGTATTTAAAACACTAGTTAATGCTTCCTTTTCATATAAAATTTTTCTAATATCTGAAACCGGAATATCTAACATCCTTAACATTTTTATACGATTTAACCAAAGAATATCTTCCTCTGTATATTCACGATATCCATTTACAGGATTTCTTTTCGGAATTAATAAATTTTCTTTCTCATAAAATCTGATATTATAACTTGTAATTCCAGTTCGTTTTTCAACATCTTTTATCTTCATTACAGCCTCTTTTATGTTTCGTATTTTTTTATTGCATACAATGTCCCTGACTGCTATAATTTACATCATGGGTGCTATCATAACGGTAGGCGGTTAGTCCTTCAGCAGAGGGACTGTGACCCTCTGATTACATAGAAACTCGAAAGAGAATCCACTGGAA
>ENA-OPAL01000017-OPAL01000017.1-human-gut-metagenome-genome-assembly--contig:-NODE-17-length-141796-cov-11.020446_pt1 | contig 141796 bp, 137 predicted proteins | sample MGYA00241057_ERZ501430 | MGnify/ENA primary metagenome ERZ501430 (study PRJEB25962, sample SAMEA2042506) | human gut metagenome | biome: human gut; feature: human-associated habitat; material...
ATCATGCACAGGAGAATAATGATTATGTGATACCAGATGTGATGATTATATGTGATCGTAAGCATTTGAAAGGTGGTTCCTATACTGGTACACCCAGATTTATTGTGGAAACTCTTAGCCCGGCAACAGCATTAAGAGATATGACTGTGAAGAAAAAAATTTACCAGACAGCAGGTGTAGAAGAGTATTGGATCATCTCACCGAAAGAAAGAGCAGTACAGATTTATTATCTTGAGGATGGTAAATATGATTTGAAGTATAGCTATATCTTGCAGGATGATCCAGAAGAAGAACATTATAATGCAGATACAGTGGTGACACTGAAAGATTTTCCGAAAATCTCCATGACATTAGCAGAGATGTTTGAGAATGTAGAATAATATGAGCAGCATGAAAGCCCTCGGGAGTTAATCCTGGGGGGCTTTTGGTATAGCCAAATCCGTTGAAGTATGTTATTATATGCATCAGTTCTCAGAATCGGGAATATTCAGTTGAGATAAGAAAGGACACAACAATCATATGAACATAGGAAACAATATAGGAAATATCATGAAGATCACAGGCGCATGGAACACCTTTAAGAGCAATCATCCCAAGTTCCCGGCATTCTGTCAGGCAGTTTCACGCAAAGGACTTAAAGAAGGAAGCATTATTGAAATTGCGATCACCACTCCTGAGGGAGAGAAGATTGAGACGAACCTGAAAGTAAAGGACAGTGACCTGGAATTACTGAAACAGTTGTCTGACCTGAAAATGTGAAAAAGTTTACAAAAATTTTATTTGAATAACAGGTATAAATCTGCTATAGTATTCTATGTTGGTTAAGTTGATTATTATTCGTTCCCATATATAAGAATGATAGGTTCTCAAAAGAAAGAAGAGGAAGAAAATTGCGTAAAAAATCACATATTTTATTAGCAAGATACCTTGCGGATCAGATGCAGACCACAGCAAGCCTGCAGTCTCACAGAAAGGCTTTCTGTCTGGGCAGCATTCTGCCGGATATCAAACCGTCCTTTATCACCAGAAGACACGAGTTCTACGGAACATTTGAAGATGTCAAGAACCGGATGAAAGAACTGGCAGATATCAGACCGGATGAGAGTAACCAGAGAGTTTACTGGCGGCGGTTCGGCGAAGTGATCCACTATATGGCGGATTATTTTACCTTTCCTCATAACAAAACATATACAGGAAGCTTCAGCCAGCATAATCATTATGAGAAAGTACTTAAGAACAGACTGAAAGAATGTATACAGCAGGGAGAAGCATATGCATATCTGGAACCGGCCATCCGCTTCGCAGATTTCTCCACCCTGATCGATTATATCGAAGCTACTCATGAGAAATACCTCAACAAGCTCCGCAGCGTGGAAGAGGATATACGCTTTATCCTGAATATGTGTTTTCAGGTAGTGCAGGGACTGATACAGATCTGCATTGGTAATAAGAACTTTGCAGGAGCCATTCAGGCAGCCTGACAGAGATACGCTAAGAATACAGGAAGGCTGTGTGGAAATCATATCCGCACAGCCTTCCTGCATTCTGAAATATATCTTTCTCACTGCTTGAGTCGGTTAAAATGTGACAAAAAAATGAATTTTGGTCAAATCTGGAATTTACCTGCCCTGAGCTGTTGATTTCAAAAAATGATTATGCTAGAATAAAACAGGTTAATATTTCGGGATAATTCACTTATGAAATAACATAATAATGTGAAAAGTAATTTAGACAGTATGCCCTTATAAACAGGGGGTAAGGACATGCTCACAGTAAGAAGGGAGCAATTTAGATATATGAAAAACAAGTATCTTACCAGATTCTTATGTCTGACATTGATGTCAGGAATGGTATTATCCGGTCCTGCGTCCGTACTTGCAGCAGAGGATACTGCTGCGTATACAGCAGACGGTTCTGATTTCAGCGATTCCGGTGATTTTGATTCAGGATCAGAGGATCCGACACCTGCAGACCCGACACCTGCACCGGTAGATCCGACACCAACAGATCCGACACCAACACCTGCAGAGCCAACACCTGCACCGGCAGATCCGACTCCGACACCAACAGATCCGACTCCGACACCTGCGAATCCTACACCAACACCGTCTTCACAGATTACGAAGGCAGCCCAGGATGTGATCGACAGAATCAAAGAGTTGAACGCACAGACCATCACGCTGGAGAAGAAAGCCACTGTTCAGAGCATCCGCACTGCATATAATGCCCTGTCTGATACAGAGAAGGCACAGGTTTCTAATTATAATCTGCTGGTTCAGGCAGAAGCGACTATTGCTCAGCTGGAAGCGCAGAAGAACAATGCGAATACGAATAATCCATTTACGAGTAATACCAGTGCTGCACAGACCGGAACTCCGGTATATTATGCGTCCAATATCCACGCAGGTAAGGATTTCTATCTGGACAGCCTGAAGAATAACTACAATCTGACCTTCTCAGATGATTTCGCTTCTGTTATGGATGAGATCGAGAAGGAATATAAAGAGAAGAACAAAGTAGCAGATGCCAGCGATGTAAACGGCAGCAAGACCACCACATCTGCAGACAGTCTTCTGGTAAGAAACTGGCAGGATATCCTTGCAGTCTATGTATATCAGCAGAGCCAGGACGGAAAAACAGAATTTACCCTGGATTCTTCCTGCAAGAAAGACCTTGCGAAAATCTTTGCAGAGATGAACCCGATCGTAAGGGACAAGCAGGATATCACTCACGTTACATACGCTAATCGTAAAATCAACTACTATATTAAGAAAAATAAAATCGCAAAAAAGGATCGTACGATCCTTAAGAAATATGTGGAGACAGACTGCAAACTCCTCTGCGCGGTAGTAACAGCTGCCAACGGTTTTGTCCGCGAGAGCGTAGGAGATGATGTTTCCGAGGAAAGAGTAAATGTTATCTCCGCAGCCTATTCACTGGTTGGTAAAGTCGGTTACTTCTGGGGCGGCAAATCCACAGTGATCGGTGAAGATCCAGGTTGGGGAACCAGCGAGAAGGTATCAGCCGAGGGAAGCAAGAGCACCGGAACCATCCGCGCATACGGACTGGACTGCAGTGGTTTTGTCACCTGGGCAGTGATCAACGGATATCAGGATAAAGCAATGCAGGAAGCTGTAGGCGACGGAACTTCCGATCAGTGGGAGAAAGCAAACGTGGTAACTGAGGCAGATGCACAGCCCGGAGATCTGGTGTTCCAGAAAGGACCGGAAGCAGGAAGCGATAATCATGTAGGTATTCTCTGCGGTAAAACAGACGCAGGTGACTGGATCGCAGTACACTGCTCCTCCGGCAAGAATGGAGTAACAGTAGGCGAAGCATACAGTGCAAGCTTCCGTTACATCCGCCAGCCATCCTTCTACCCGACACAGGAACAGGTTCAGGAAATGCAGAGCAGCAGTACGGTAAGCACAACAACAGGTGATGCAGCAGCTTCCACAGGAACAGATATCTTTTCTGCAAATGTGACAGTAAGCAATACTCTGCAGGATGCGATGAAGTCAAATACTTCCGACTCAACAGGATTCACAACATCGGAATCCACTGAGAAGACTTCCATCCTTCCGGATAAGATTGATCTGTCAAAAGAGAAAGTCGCTGTATTTAAGGCAAAATAAAATGTATAAAAGAAGAGAAAGTCATACAAAAAAGTCTGGCTTTCCCTTCTTTTTTCGTGTGTAAACTTTTTTATCTGTTAACTTAAACGATCAAGTAAAAACTGACGAATTTGCTTATTGGTCTGCGGAATATGCTTCAAAAACGAAAAAAATATTCGAAAATATGGAAACCCCTGGAGAGTACAAAAACCTGTGAGTAGATGGATATTTATATCATCAAAAGCATATTCGTTGAAGTAGGAATGGAACATAAAAGTTTATAATTTTTTATAAGTTTTCAGTAACGGTGTCATTAATCTATATGAAGGGATTTGAGAGAGATACGATCATGTATGAAAAAGGTCAGGAAGCTGAACGCAAAAATACAGAAAGGGAACGTCAGAGAGCGGATTTTGCTGAAAAAGAAAAAATAAAGGCCCAAAAAGAGACAACAGAAGCACTTAAAAGAGTAGCTGAACTGGAGAAGATTTTGCAATGTAAAACTACGGAGGGTAAATAAGATTATCTTAAGATAGCCACAGACTGGCACCCATCCAGCCTGTGGCTTTTTCACCCACTATTTTTGAGTTGACTTTTTGGCACATTGCGCATATACTAACAGTAGCTAAGGAATGTGGTGAGATTCCTTGAAGCAAAACAAAAGCCCTCAGAGTGCCAGCTCTGGGGGCTTTCTTGCTCGATTACGGTGAGCTATTCCGTTTAGACTGTTGCTGTCTATCGTCTGCTGTCCAGCCATTTGCATATGTAGTAGCTAACTACGCCTGCTATAACAGAGACAAGAAATGTGGTGAGAATTTCTTCCATGGAGTCCACCTCTTTTCTGCTGGAGGTTCGACAGCTTTTTGAGTATAACATGTTTTAGAACAAATTGGAATAGTAAAACCTGGCATGAGTTAACTGATAGAGGCAGTTAGGGGAGAACCCTCTGCCGGGACTGGTATTAATACTGAACAGGTCTGGCGGGGTCGCACCCCTGTCGGGAAAATAAAGAAACAAAATATGTTTTAAAAGTCCTCTGAAGAAAGTATAAAAATCTAATCAGGTCACAGATTGGAATCCGCTCAGTCTGTGGCTTTTTAGTCATGAATAATTATGATTATAATTGACTTTAATCGCGTTTTTGTTATGTACGGTCAAGTTTAATCCTGTTTATAGATGACATGCAATTGTATTTCTATTATTTTAAGTCAATCATAATTACAAATATAGTTGACTGCGATTGCACTTTTATTATATAAGGTCAAGCTGAAGCATGTTTATAAGGCAGTTGGAGTCAGAACCGGTTGGGAGCACGCCTCAAGGACTAGTTTTGAGGCGCTCCCTTTATGAAATTAAGAAATTAGGAAAAAATATTATTGTTGTACTGCATGATGAGTAAGTGGTATAATAATACAAGTTTATATTGCAGAAAAAAGCTGTTGTTCGTGAGAGGCTGGGAATAATGATTGAGTGGAAACAAATGACGATGCAGGAAGCAGAGAATAAAATGGAGGTGCTTCGGGAGATTTTTGATGTAGTCCGTCTCCTGAAAGGGAGTGATCTGCAGGCTGCCGGAATGGAAAGTAAGCTTGCAGGAAGAGAAAATCCTTGCCAGTGTTATGCTTTCTGGAATAAAGATAAAAGATGTGAGAATTGCATTTCCCTTAAAGCACTGGAGGAAAAGAAACAGACATCCAAAATTGAATTTCTTGATTCTGATATGTATCAGGTATTTGCAAGGTATCTGGAGATTGACAGTGAGCCTTATGTAATGGAAATGCTGAAAAAGCTGGACGAGAACACGCTGACTGATGAGGAAGGATATGAAAAACTGACGGAAAAGCTGACTGTATATAGCGAAAAGCTGTATAAGGATGTGCTGACAGGGGCGTATAATCGCAGATATTTTGAGGAAAAAGTCAAAAATATGTCTTTGAATGCCGGAGTTGCAGTTATCGATCTGGATGATTTCAAATTGTTCAATGACACTTATGGTCATGATGGAGGAGACCTGGTACTGACAACCGTAGTGAATGTAATTCGGCATTATATCCGTCGTACGGATATTCTGGTGCGCTATGGAGGAGATGAATTTCTGCTGATCCTGCCCGGAATTGAGAAGGAAGTCTTTTCACAGAAGCTCCGTATGATCCAGGAGAAGATCCATGCGACGCATATTCCGGGTTTTAATCGTCTGAAGCTTTCAGTGAGCATTGGTGGAGCTATGTTTACCCATGGCAGATTGGAGGAAGCGATCACCAAAGCAGACAGACTTATGTATATGGCCAAGGGACATAAAAATATAGTAGTGACCCGGTGGGAGCAGAAGCAAAATACAGACAAGATGGAAAAAAGAAACCTGCCTCAGCTTCTGGTTGTTGATGATTCTGAAATGAACCGTGAGATACTTAAGGAAATTCTGGGAAAAGAATACCGGATACTGGAGGCCTGTGACGGGGAAGAGGCTCTGAAGATGTTAGAGCAGTATGGAACTGAAATCTCATTGGTCCTGTTAGATATTATTATGCCCAAAATGGATGGATTTGAAGTACTCGCCTATATGAACAGAGATAAATGGATCGAGGATATACCGGTGATCATGATTTCCAGTGAAGGATCAGAGAGTTATATCCGCCGTGCCTACGAACTGGGGGCTTCAGATTATATAAGCAGACCATTTGATGCTAAGGTGGTATATCAGCGGGTTATCAATATGATCAAGCTTTATGCCAAGCAAAGGCGTCTGATCCATTTGGTAACAGATCAGATTTATGAAAAAGAGAAAAACAACCGTATGATGACCGGGATTCTCAGTCAGATTGTAGAGTTCCGAAATGGTGAAAGCGGGCTTCATGTGCTGCACATCAATATTCTGACTCAGCTTTTGCTGGAGAAATTGATGCGAAAATCAGAGAATTACGATCTTTCCTGGTCTCAGCAACATATGATTGCCACAGCTTCCGCACTTCATGATATCGGTAAGATTGGAATTGACGAAAAAATTCTGAATAAACCCGGAAAGCTTACAAAGGAAGAATTTGAAGCCATGAAACAGCACACGATCATAGGTGCCCGGATGCTTGACAGTCTGGAAATGTATCATGATGAAGAGATGATGAAATATGCCTATGAAATATGCCGTTGGCATCATGAACGTTATGATGGAAAAGGATATCCGGATGGTTTGAAGGAGTTTCCCCAACAAAAGGATATTAGAAACAATCCATGAAACACCTGCTTGCGTTAAAGGAATTACAATAGAATACTATATTTTTTAACATGCATTTCTATATTGATTTGCATGTTTTTAATTTCAAAAGAAAATTTAAAACAAACACTATATAACACTTGACAACAGTTTGCAACTGTTATATACTGTTATCAAGAAAAGAAGGAAGGATATAAAGAATGAAAATTATAATCAATACTTCCCTAATGGTTCCCATATATGAACAGATTGTTGACCAGATTAAAATGCTCATACGCAACGGGGAACTAAAGGAAAACGACAATCTTCCATCTGTCCGTACACTTTCTAAGGAACTAAAAATAAGTGCTTTAACTGTAAAAAAAGCTTACGACAATTTGGAAAGTGAGGGTTTTACGGTTACAGTACATGGAAAAGGCACTTATGTAGCGGCTACAAATACAGAACTGCTTTTGGAAGAACAGAAAAAAGAATTGGAAGCGGATTTGGAGCAGGCTATCCAAAAAGGCAGACGATGTGGTATTAGTGATGAAGATATAAAAAGTTTATTTGAGTTGATATTGGAGGGTTGATGTATGTTAAAAATTGAACACTTGAAAAAGCATTATGATAATTTTTCTCTTGATTGTTCATTAGAGCTTATGTCTGGATGTGTAACAGGCTTGATTGGACAAAATGGTGCTGGAAAAAGCACAACATTTAAGGCGATATTAGGTTTGATTTCAACTGACGGCGGAAATATTACCATACTTGGAAAGGACAGAAAAGACTTCACAGCAAAAGATAAAGAGGAATTGGGTGTAGTATTGTCGGATTCTGGTTTTAGTGGGTATCTGAAGATAAAAGATATTATCCCTATATTGCAGAATATGTACTCAAAATTCGACAAATCACTATTTATAGAACAGGTACAGAAATTTCAACTACCTATGAATAAACAGATAAAAGAATTTTCAACAGGAATGAAAGCAAAATTAAAAGTGCTGGTTGCAATTTCACACAATGCAAAACTGCTGATACTGGACGAACCGACAGCAGGTTTAGATGTAATCGCAAGAGACGAATTGCTTGAAATGTTAAGAGAATTTCTGGAAAAAGATGAAGAACGCTCCATTTTAATCAGCTCTCATATATCCAGTGATTTGGAGTCGCTATGTGATGACCTTTATATGATACATGACGGAAAAATTATTCTGCATGAAGATACAGACGTTCTTCTTAGTGACTATGCTTTATTAAAAGTAGACGCAGAACAATACAGCAAGCTGGATAAACAGTTTATATTGCGTTCCAAAAAAGAAACATATGGATATAGCTGTCTGACAAATCAGAAACAGTATTATATGGAGAATTATCCTAAAATTGCCATTGAAAAAGGTACAATAGATGAAGTCATTACCATGATGATAAGGGGGACAGAACAATGAAAGGTTTATTCGTAAAAGATTTGAAATTGATGATGTTACAGAAAAATTTTCTGTTGCTCATTTTGGCGATTGTAATCGGAATGATGATATTTACTGATGATGTGATATTCCCATTAGGTTTTCTGAGTTTCATTGTATCACTTTTTACAGTAAGCACAATCAGTTATGATGATTTTGATAATGGAAATGCGTTTCTGTTTACATTACCTATTACACGTAATCATTATGTGAGTGAAAAATACTTTCTTGGTCTATTATTGGGGTGTATGGCTTGGGTTTTGGCAACTGTTTTAGGAATAATTACAACTGTATTGAAAGATACATTACCTATTACAGACTTAGTACAGAGTTCATTGATGATTTTACCTATTATGATTGTCGTTCAAGCAATCACGCTTCCTTTTCTGCTAAAATTCGGTGGAGATAAAGGAAGAATTGCTATGATTGGTGCATTTGGCGGTCTGGCAGTAATCACTCTCGTTATCGTGAAAGGAGCAGAAGCCATTTTCAATATTGATTTAGTTAGTCTGTTAGATAATTTGCCAACTGTAAGCATGGGAGTTCTTATCGCTATTGCAATTATTATCGCTTTGTTGATGTTATTGGTTTCAATGAAAATCAGTTTGTCAATTATGAACAAAAAAGAATTTTAAAAAGGAGCAATCATATGGACTTTACAATATTGGCTGTTGTACTACTGCTGTGCGGTGGTATTCCTTTAAGGAATAAGATATATAAGGAACGCAAAAAGAAAAAAGAGGATAAAAAGAAAGGTATATAAAGTGGGTGATTTCATGGATAGTATTTTATGTGTTCTTGCCTTGATTGTATTTGCATATTGGTTTTTTATCAAACGTAACAAAAAATAATTGCTGTTGTGAGGAGAATATAAATGAAAAATACTAAATCATGTCCTAAATGTGGCTCAACCGATATTGTTCGTATTCCAGATAACCCTAACCGCCATGCCAGCGGAAATAATATTTACACAAGCACTTATACGCTATTTGGGAAAATCCCTGTAATACGTTATGTTTGTTGTTCATGTGGATATGCAGAAAATTGGGTTGAAAACGAAGAAGAATTAGAAGAAATTAGAAAAACATTTAGATAATTGAAAGGCGGTATTGATGATTATGAAAGAATATAAGTATGTAGAAGTGAAATTTGAGGCAAAAGGTGTGCTATTCCATTCTGCTTCTGAACCAAAAGAAATAATCAACAAATATGCTAAAGAGGGATATTCCTATGTTGGTTTTATTCCTACTTTAATAGATGCACATGGCGGTTTTAGAAGAATTGATTTGATATTTGAAAAATAATCTTTAAAAGCGCAGGTGATACTATGGGAAGATATTAGTAGCAGAATTTTGGGATAATGAAGAACATTATTTCCAGCAAACAGTTGAATGGCTATCGAAAAAGATATGTACCACTCCTGCTTATATACAACAAGACAGGACAGATTTTATAATCAATCCTTTTACTCGTACTGTATCACACAAAACAGGCAATATCATACAGCTTACAGCAAAAGAGTTTGATATACTTTATTTTCTCATTTCTCATAAGGAGCAGGTTTTTACCAAAGAACAGATTTATGAAAATGTATGGGGATATGACTATCCGGCAGACCCTAATAATCTGACTTCATTCATACGGAAATTAAGAAAGAAGATTGAGCCGGAGCCGGACAGACCACGCTATATCGTCACTGTCAGAGGTGTTGGATATAAGTACACGGAAAATGAGGAAATGGTAGGCAAGACAGCAACACCGCCGGAGTGATCCTGATGTGGTGGCGGTCGTAAGACATCAAGCCATGCCAGTTTTGCTGGCAAACGGCTGGTTCACTCTGACGGTGGGGCGAGCGTCAGCGAGCCATAAAGCCCCCGTTATCTAACAAGGGGGGCACAAAAAACAAGAAACACTATACACTAACAAGCGGAAAACGCTGTATTTATAAGGCAAAACCGCATTTTTACAGTAGTGATATAAATTGTACCTATATCACTATGAAAATTGAATAGTAAATATGAGAAAGACAGTTGATTTCAAAAAATAAGAAATTGATTGTCGTTTTCTTTTGCAGAAATTTAAGTGCATGCAATTATCAATTATGGTAGCTGTCGTAATTGCTGTCAGCTCAGTGTTTAACACTGATGGTGTGAAAGATTTACGGTTGTAGATGTTCAATAAGATTATTGGTGCTTAATTATTTTTTATTGTAGTGCTGATATGAGAATGTTATAATTGGGATATAAAACATACAAATAAATTTGCTGAAAAATGAGGTATCAAAATATGGAAAATGAATTACTGGAAAACTTAGGAAGACTTCACACAACTGAACTTGGCGTTATTAGAATTAAAAAGAACTTATCTTTGAATGTAGAAAATGTAATTGAATGGTGCAAAGAAAAAATTAGCCTTTCTAATGCGGAAATCACAAGAAAAGGAAAAAACTGGTATATAACGATTGATAATTGTATTATAACGGTAAATGCGTACAGTTATACCGTTATCACTGCTCACAAGGTAAAATGATAAATTTTTCTATAAAGGAATTAAACGCATTTGCAGTTATTGGGCAAGAAGTAGAACTGACTAATTATCAAAAAAAGAATATTCAGATTAGTACACAGTTTTGGAGAAAGTTTAACAGTAGTTTGAAAAAAGCGTATCTTTCACAATCGGGAAATTGGGTAAAATATGCTTTTATGGAAAGAAGAAATGGAAAACTTTATTATTTCTGTTCTATTCCCCAAAGAACCATTACCCCAGAGGGCTTTCTGTATAAAGAAATACCGTCTTATAAATATTTGGTTGTGGAGCATATTGGTGCTATGGATAAAATATATGAAACTTATGGCAAGATTTATCAAGAAATTATTCCTAGTACATCGTATATTCCTATAAAAGATATTATCCTACACTTTGAAAAATACGATTATCGTTTTCATTGGAATAGTGATAATTCAGTTATTGAAATTTGGATACCTATTCAAGATTAGAAACAATTTTATATCCATACACACAAAGCAGTTAGTCTTAGGATTGACTGCTTTTTCTATACAGATTTTTAATGACAGGCAATTATCAATTATGGTAGTTGCCTTTTTTGATTGGAGGAATTTAAAAATGAATGATAAAAACTTTATTGAAGAATTAAGACAAAAGCGTGAGGAATACGGAGTAACACAAACAAGGCTTGCTGTTGCCTGTGGTATCAGCCGTGAATATTACAACCGCATTGAAAAAGGGAAACAGCCATTGAATGACGAATTAAGAGAAGTCATAGAAAAACAGATTGAGCGTTTCAATCCGCAAGAACCACTATTCTTATTGATTGATTACTTTCGTGTCCGCTTTCCTACTACGGACGCATTGGCGATTATCCGTGATGTATTGCAACTGAAATCTGATTATATGCTTTATGAAGATTATGGAAAATACGGATATGAAAGCAAATATGTACTTGGCGACATCAATATCATGTGTTCCATGCAGGAGCATTTAGGTGTTTTATTGGAACTGAAAGGCAAAGGCTGTCGGCAAATGGAATGTTATCTGCTGGCACAGGAACGCTCATGGTATGACTTCATGCTGGATTGTATGACAGCTGGTGGTGTGATGAAACGGCTTGATTTGGCTATCAATGACCGAGCAGGAATATTGGATATTCCAAAGTTAAAGGAAAAATACAAGGCTGGCGAATGTGTTTCCTATTTTCGTATGCAGAAAGATTACAGCGGTACAGAAAAATGCGGTAGCGATTTACCAAAGAATACAGGAGAAACCTTATATCTCGGTTCAACAAGTAGCGAATTATATATGTGTGCTTATCAGAAAAATTATGAGCAGTATGTCAAGAATGGCACAGAAATTGAAGATACGGAGATTAAGAACCGTTTTGAAATACGCATGAAGAATGAACGAGCCTATTATGCGGTTGTAGATTTACTGACCTATCGGGACGCTGAACGCACCGCTTTTTCTATCATCAATCATTATGTCCGCTTTGTTGACAGAGAGGACGACAAGCCAAAAAGTCAATGGATAACAAATGATGATTGGGCATGGTTTGTAGGGGAAAACAGAGAGCCGATACGCTTAACCACAAAGCCAGAGCCTTACACTTTACAAAAAGCGTTGCATTGGCTACAAAGACAAGTTGCACCAACAATAAAAATGGTACAGGCATTAGACAGAGAAAATCATACAACGATACTGAAAGATATGATTGAGCAGGCAGAACTTAAAGACAAGCATAAACATTTATTACAATTAGAGAAATCAACCATAGAAGAACGTATAGATACCGCTGTTCCACAAGAGAATGACGGTATTTTTTAATGTAATTGAAAAATTTCAGATTTAGTCAGCAAAGAGCTGTTTTCATTCCCTATGTGAAGTGAAAGAAGAAAAATAAATTTTTTATCAAATCTGCAACAAAACGGCTACTTGCGTACAGATATGGTGCGAGAAAAGGAAATCTAAACTTTTTTTGAAAATAGGTCATTAAATCGGGTCTTGCTGTCCCTATATGATGTGAAAGGAGAAAAAAGTTTTGAAAAAATGACGGAAATTCGTGATTAGTGGACAGTGTTCTATGAAAAGAGGAAAAACATCATCATTTTGTATTCAAACAGGCATTAGCAGTTGAGTGTTGATGTGAAAAGATGAAAATACTTTGTTCTCAACTTAACAATTCATGGTTTCCGTTCCCTATATGGTGCAAAGAAAATATTTCATTCCATAGTTGGCAGTAACGGTGTTGTATGGGTAGTTAGGGTGTGAGAAGAAAAATAATCTTTTTCATCATCAACTTAGCAAAACGACAATTTCTGTCCCTATATGGTGTAAGAAAAGAAGTTAAAATTTTTCTATTTCAACTTAGCAAATGGACGTTTGCTATACAGATAGTAATGAAAAAGGAGAAAATCAACCGTTGATTGCCAAAATGAACCGTTCCATTTGTACTAATAATGGAAAAAGTTTTGGATTTTGGTTACGTTTCCCCTCTTTTCCGACGCGGTATATAGGAAAGACGATTTTCTTCTTTCAATCGTTCTTTTACAACTGAATAAAGCAATTCAATACGTTTGACAGACAGCGAGCCGTTGAAACAAATACGCCACGACCTTTCCCCTGCAAGAGCGAGCGAAAACCTATTGTGTTCCTGTAAAGGACTTGTCCTCTTTTATCGCCATGACCTGTGCTGTCAGATAATGATACTCCCGTACAGCCACAGCTTGAGCGTTCAGAACGTCGCACGCAATGGGTACGGCTACATAAGAACTATGCAGAGGTGGAACTCCTGTGGGCTATGACAAAAGCCGTTGAATTGCTTAGAAAGATTTTACAGAAAGGGGGTATGTGTTATTGATAATGCTGTAAAAACAATTCAAAAGAAAAATGGCAAGTGTGGCATTAGCAACAGAGGAAAGACAAAGATTGTAGTAAAAGAGCATTTTTCCGAAAAGGGCAAAACAATGGAAGAACTTCTAACTGATGTCATGCTGGAAAAAGCAAAGCAGACAATCGCATAAAATCGGTGCAGTTGTAAGAAATAGATTGAATGACAAAAAGTACCCGTGTTATACTTTACTTGCAAGCAGGTATTGTAAACACGGGTTAGTTATAAAGGAGGATAACTGACAATGAAACAACAGATTTACAATACTGCACTTTATCTTAGGTTAAGCCGAGATGATGAATTACAGGGCGAAAGTTCCAGCATTACTACACAAAGAAGTATGTTGCGTCTATATGCAAAAGAACATCATTTGAATGTCATTGATGAATATATTGATGACGGCTGGTCGGGAACAAATTTTGACAGACCGAGTTTTCAAAGAATGATTGAGGATATAGAGGCAGGAAAAATCAACTGTGTTGTAACGAAAGACCTTTCTCGTCTTGGCAGAAATTATATTATGACAGGACAATATACAGAATTGTATTTCCCTAGTCATAATGTCCGCTACATAGCGATTGATGACGGTGTAGACAGCGAAAAAGGCGAAAGTGAGATTGCACCATTTAAGAACATCATCAATGAATGGGTGGCAAGAGATACAAGCCGTAAAGTCAAATCAGCATTTAAGACAAAGTTTGCGGAGGGGGCTCATTACGGTGCTTATGCTCCGTTGGGATATAAGAAACACCCTGATATCAAAGGAAAACTGTTGATTGATGAGGAAACAAAATGGATTATTGAAAAAATCTTTTCCCTAGCCTATCAAGGTTATGGAAGTGCAAAAATCACAAAGCAGTTAAGAGTAGAAAAAGTTCCGACAGCGTCATGGCTGAATTTTACAAGGTATGGTACTTTTGCACATATCTTTGAGGGAAAACCCGAAAGTAAGCGTTATGAGTGGACGATTGCTCATGTCAAGGCGATATTGAAAAGTGAGGTTTATATCGGAAACAGTGTTCACAATATGCAGTCTACGGTATCGTTCAAGAGTAAAAAGAAAGTGCGTAAACCCGAAAGTGAATGGTTTCGAGTAGAAAACACTCACGAGCCGATTATTGACAAGGAAGTGTTCTATCGTGTGCAGGAGCAGATAAAATCAAGACGCAGACAGACAAAGGAAAAGGCAACGCCGATTTTTGCAGGGCTTGTCAAGTGTGCGGATTGTGGCTGGTCTATGAGATTGGGAACGAATAAGGCAAATAAAACGCCATACAGTTATTATGCTTGCAGTTACTACGGGCAGTTTGGCAAAGGTAATTGTTCTATGCACTACATTCGTTATGATGTGCTGTATCAAGCCGTATTGGAACGCTTGCAGTATTGGGCTAAGGCAGTACAGCAGGACGAAGAAAAGGTATTGAACAAGATACAGAAAGTCGGCAATGCAGAGCGAATACGGGAAAAGAAGAAAAAGGCAAGTACCTTGAAGAAAGCCGAGAACAGACAAAATGAGATTGACCGTTTATTTGCGAAAATGTATGAAGATAGAGCCTGTGAGAAGATAACAGAGCGAAATTTTGTGATGTTGTCCAGCAAGTACCAAAAAGAACAGATAGAACTGGAACAGCAGATAACAAGCCTAAGAGAAGAACTAAGTAAAATGGAACAGGATATGATAGGTGCTGAAAAGTGGATTGAGTTAATCAAGGAATATTCCGTACCAAAGGAACTGACAGCACCATTATTAAATGCCATGATAGAAAAAATCCTCATACATGAAGCAACAACGAATGAGGATAACGAAAGAATACAGGAAATTGAGATATATTACCGATTTATCGGAAAAGTTGAGTAATCAACAAGAGTAATATTTTTAACTAAGGGAAACCGGAAAATCATTCCCGGACATCAGTCTGATCGAGCCACTGTGTCAGATACTGGATATCAGTGTCAGTGAATTCATGCTTGGGAAAAGGATCGAACCGGAACACTATCAGGAAGAGACAGAAAAAGCCTGGATTGCATCGCTGGATGAGCCGTTATTGTATAAAATTCAGATGATCATATATATATTAGAAATTGCAGCGGTTGCGGTATTGCAGGTTCCTCTTTTTTCACACGGACCTATGTGTGTGAATATTATATGCTGGGCTGTATGGGGTGCACTGTTCTTTGCTGCATATTACCTAGATAAGAAAATCCCGGAAAGGAAGCTGAGATATTCGAATCCCTGGATCGAAGGGGTGTTTTCAGTGATTTATTTCCTGTGTTATATGTTATGGTTCTTTTTGCGCAAAGATGAATGGGGAACATTGCCGATGTCGGAACAGATGTCGCTTTGGGCGATAATTGTTGTTGGATTGATTGTGGGGGTTTGTGTGAGAGTTTTTTTGGCAAGAAAAAAGAGGAGAAGTGCTGTTTAATGCGTTTAAAACAATAGAAATTGTATCGCAATAGCGATATAATAAATAAAAAGATCATATGCCTGACATGGGAAATATAAGAATCAAGGATGAAAATATGAATAAAACAACAATCATAACCAACGTACAAACCCGTCTTTTTGAGTTGCAAGACTTAAAATACCGCGACTTCCATGCAAAACTAATGCCGACAGTCAACAAAGAAAAGATCATCGGTGTCCGGACGCCGGCACTTCGTGTATTTGCGAAGAAGTATGGAAAAACGGATGAAGCAAAAGAATATCTGCAGATACTGCCACATCAGTACTACGAAGAAAATAATTTGCACGGACTTTTGATCGAACAGATTAAAGACTATGACACATGTCTGGAAGAACTGGAACGTTTTCTTCCGTATATTGATAACTGGGCGACCTGCGATATGCTTGCGGTCAAGGTAGTGAAGAAACATCTGGATACATTTATAGATGAAGTATACCGATGGATGGAATCCGACCATGCATATACCATCCGGTTCGCTATCAGTATGCTGATGCGTTATTATCTGGAAGATGCATTTCAGATGGAGTACCCGGAGAAAGTGGCACAGATCCGTTCGGAAGAATATTATGTAAATATGATGCGTGCATGGTATTTTGCGACGGCGCTTGCAAAGCAGTATGATAAGATTCTCCCGTTTATCGAAAAGCAAAAATTAGATGTCTGGACGCATAATAAGACGATCCAAAAAGCTATCGAAAGTTACCGGATCACGCCAGAGCAGAAAGAATATCTAAGAGGGTTAAAGATTAAAAAATGAAATCCATATCCATTTATACGATCACAAGAAATCAGAATATCGAACAGCTGCAAAAACTGGAACGTCAGTTATCCGGAAGAGACTATTTTCTGAAAATGCGGGAATGGGAACTGGAAAGTATGAAAGCACTGACAGCCGAATTGGAAACCTGTATGAAGGATGTATATGCACTTCGTTTCTTTTATTCGTTTCAGATTCCGAGACTGGGAAAAGAATTTGATCTTCTTCAGATCAAAGAAGACCAGATTGTAAATATTGAGTTAAAAAGTGGTGTGGTATCGGATGAGGCCATTCGCAGACAGCTTTTGCAGAACCGCTATTATCTGTCGGTGCTTGGAAGAACGATTCATTCGTATACTTATATCAGCAGCCAGAACCGTCTGGTAAGACTGACGAATCATGATCATATCGCAGAGGCAGACTGGGACGAATTATGCAGAGCTTTGAAAAGAGAAAGTCCGGATTATGACGGGAATATCGAAGAACTGTTCCGCGCAGAACTCTATCTGATCTCACCGCTCAGAGAGCCGGAACGCTTTTTACAGAAAGAATATTTTCTGACGGCACAGCAAAGAGATATCGAACGACAGATCCTGAAAGGAATCCGTGCAAAACATTCCGACTATTACTGGTTCAGCGGACTTCCGGGGACGGGAAAGACGTTGCTTCTGTATGATCTTGCGATGAAGCTGTCGGTACGTCAGAGAGTCTGCATGATTCATTGCGGAGAATCAGGAGAGGACTGGAGAATTTTACATAAACGTCTGCGCCGGATTGATTTTCTGTCGGATCGTCAGTTATCACTTCAGGCAGCAAAGCAGACGATGACAGAAAATGTGTGTGCGGAAGAAGCGTTTGATACATTCTTAAAGCCATACAGTGCTATTCTGGTGGATGAGGCACATCTGCTTTCTGTGGAGCAATTAAAGATATTAGAAGAATGTAAAAAGCAGATTCCGATAATCTTCTCCAGTGATACGGAAGATATGATCTCGCCTGAAGAACTGGATCGTGAAATACCACAGCGGCTTGCCGGTCTGCCGGATGTGCAGAGCTTTCATCTGACGAATCGTATCCGTACAAATGCAGAGCTTTCTTCCTTTATTCAGAACATGCTGGATCTGTCGCGGAGAAAAGGGCAGAAGGGCTATCCTAATATTGAAGTGGTGTATGCGAATGATGATACAGAAGCAGTATGTTTGATGCAAGGCTATGCGAGACGGGGATATCTCTATCAGAATCCGGCAATGCGGGATGTGAACCGCCTGGTAGCCGTACTGGATGAACAGTATTATTATGATGAGGACGGTTATCTCCGTGCGGGAAAGATTAGTGAAGCTTCTTATGAAATAACCCGTATAACAACGAGTGAAGGCAGAAAATCAAATGTGAGACTTCTTTTTCATCAGCTGAATCAGGCAAAAGAAAAACTGGCGATTGTGATCAAAGACAATCCGTCAGTGTATGATACGATTTTGGATATATTACAGATGCGTAAAAACAGATAAAGAACTGTTTTTACGCATTTTTCTGTATCGGTCATTTCCAGATATTTTCAGAAAGAAAATTTGCCCGGTTCCGAAATGCGTGGTACAATATTCCTTAGGTAAAATATTGAATCAGAGAGGTTTTTACAATGGAAGAAAAGAATTACAGTAAAGTACCGGTATTCGAAAATGGACTTGCACAGCCTGTTTTCAAATTCACAGACGGAAAGACAGGAGAAAAATACGATCCTGCGACATCAAGTATCGTAAGATACTGTGTATATGTGGAATCTGACTATGACATGGATGGAGACGGAAAGAGAGATCTCGTTAAAGCATTCATTCAGGTTCCAAGAAGTGCCGTAGAAGGCAGTTATAAGGCGGCAACATTATATGAAGCACGTCCGTATTGTGCAGGAGTGCAGGCAGACGGATATGATCATATGAAAGAAGTAGAAAGCAAAGAATACTGCAAATTTGACTTTGCAGATCTTGACAAAGAAGTGCCTGCACGTATTCCGGAAGGGACGATCAGTGCCATGGATCTTGCTTTAAAAGCAGATCCGGCAGACTGGTATTATCCTGATAAAGGAAATAATAACAGCATGGTATATGAGAATCTGGATAATTTTAATTATTATCTGGTACGTGGCTTTGCAGTGGTTGTAAGTGCCGGATTCGGAGCACTTGGCTCAGATGGATTCAACTATGTCGGTTCAGAGTATGAAAGAGATGCATTCAAATCTGTTGTAGAATGGCTGCATGGCGACAGAGTGGCTTACGCAGACCGTGAAGGAAAGATCAAGACGAAGGCAGACTGGGCGAATGGGAATGTTGCCATGACCGGAAGATCTTATGCCGGAACCATGCCGTTTGCAGTTGCAACCACAGGCGTAGAAGGCCTGAAAACAATTGTTCCGGTTGCAGGTATCGCAGACTGGTATACACAGCAGAATATGCAGGGTGCACAGCGCTACTGGCCGAAAGAGATGCTGAACAGTTTCCTGGCATATTTCTGTTCCAGCCGTTATAACGATGAGACATTATCTGAGAAACAGTTGGATGATATTGCAGCATTCCATCATGAATTAAGTCTTCAGCAGTTAAAATGCGGATTCGACTATGATCCGGAATTTTGGGGAGCCGGAAACTACCGTCTGCATGCAGACCGGATCAAGTGCAGTGCGCTGATCGTACATGGATTCAATGATGAAAATGTTTCTACAAAACAGTTCGAAATGATGCATACCGCATTCGAACAGGCAGGACAGACAGTGAAACTGATCCTTCATCAGGGTCCACATATCACACCGACCATGGCGAATAAGAATTACGGAATCCTGATCGATGGAAAATTCTATGATGATATCGTAAATGAATGGATATCCCATTATCTGTACGGAGTAGAAAATGGTGCCGAAAAGATGCCGGAAGTACTTGCTCAGACGAACTATGATCAGAAAAAATGGGAAACAGAAAGTGCATGGGAAACAGAGTATACCATGAAGCTTACTTCAAAAGAAGAGAGTAAGACAGTGATTGATACAGACTGGGAAAAAGCTGGTGTCAGTGCAGAAAACTTCGATGATGTGATGGCACTGAAGTCTACAAATATGGCTCAGCGCTATGTGACAGATACATTTGAAGAAGCAGTAACTGTGCAGGGAACCGTATGCCTGAACTTAAAGGCAGCATTAAAAGACGGTAATATTGAAACGGATTTCGATCCGGAAAACAGAAACGATGTGGATACACTGACCATGCAGCTTGGCAATTCCAAAGTATCCGGTAAAATGGATGATGTAGAGATTGCAGTGCTTCTCTGTGATGTATGTGACGAAGAATTCGACAGTATCCAGACTGTAGATCCGGAAAGAAATATCGTTCCGGTAACGACAGTAAAAGAAGGCGGAATCATGAATGGCGGAGATCTTCCGGCATTTGATGAGGCAGAATTTAATACTGTACATAAAAAATACCGCGTGATCACACGTGCATTTGCAGATCTGTGTAATCCGGAAGCAGGTTACGCACCGGAAACGGCACAGAACAGCATCGAGCTTAAAAAAGGTGAATATCATGATTATACCGTATATCTCAATGCGACAAGATATACCGTAGAGCCTGGTCACAGACTTGCAGTAGTGGTTGCAACAGAAGATCCGGTGAACTGCCTGATCCATAAGACATATTCGGTAGAGATTGATGACAACTCTGTGATGGTGGAAGTTCCTGTGACAAAAGCGAGTGAGGATATGGGACTGAATAAAGCGGAATAGATGGAATATCTATCGGAAATGAGAAAAGTACGAGCTGCTGGTTGAAAATATTAGAAGTAAATGATTGAAAAAATAAGAACTGCTGTTTTAGGAGTAAAGTCTTAAAATAGCAGTTCTTTTGTGTTGCCATGTGTTCGTAAGGAGCTGCTTGGCTGCCAAAACATCTGTAAGGAGCTTTGCCAATGGTAAGTTTTCTGTATCAGCAGACGTTTTTTCAAGAATTCATGGCCACAAATCCCGGAATTCATGGCCAGTTATAACAATATTTGTAACTATCGTGGTACAATGAATGCAATAATTATGTGAATAAATACGGAGAAAATATAAATGTTTCAGATAGCAATGATAGAAGATGAAGAACATACAAGACAGGAAGTGGAAAGACTTATTAGCCGGGAGTTCGAGAAACTTAAGGTGCAGGATATAACCACCGAAATATATAAAACAGCCGAAGAATTTCTGGAAGTTAAGAAGCACTACGATGTAGTTATCTCAGATATTGATCTTCCGGGGAAAAGCGGGATCGATCTGGGAAGAATTTTAAAGGCAGAACAAAAAGATATCTGCCTGGTATTCCTGACATCGTACGCCGAATTTGCAGTGGATAGTTATGTCCTCGAGGCATATCAGTATATTTTGAAAAGAGATATGAAAGAACGTTTGCCGGCAGTATTACAGAAAATTTATCAGGAAAAGCAAAAAGAGAGCCAGAATTTCTTCTGGATCGGTGGGGTGACGGACCAGAGAAAATTATATCATAAAGACATTATCTGTATCCGCAAGGTCAAAGGGCAGAAGTATGTTGAATTTGTAATGGTAAATGGCGCATACAAAGAACGTCTGGCACTGCATCAGATTTTTGAAGATTTGAAAAGCCCGGCTTTTATATTTGCCGGAAGAAGTTATATTATCAATATCGATCATGTGGATCGGATCACGACGGATGCAGTCTATCTGGAAGACGGGATTAAGATTCAGGCAGGGGCAGAGACTATTCAGGATGTGAAGACACGGATCATGGAATATTGGAGAAATGTAGAATGAAAGAATGGACGAGAAAGCGAAAAGCAGATGTTTGTATGGGGATTCTGCTGCAAATATATTTCTTCTTTCCATGGATCCGTATAGACGGAGGGTATCACACGATTCACGTGTATCTGATCGAGATATTCCGGAAAGAAAGCTGCATCAAGGCATATAATTATATTTTCTTATCTGGGCATCCAATCTTATGGAAATATTCCGGTTTTGCGGCAGTGACATTTACCATGATCATAGCATTTATGATTGTGATGCAGATGATCGAACTATGGCAATTGTACAGACATATGAAAGGGATCAAAACGTTTGATATACACAGGTATGTCTGGGTTCTTGCCATCGTTCTTTTTTTCTTATATCTTGATGCTTCATACATCTATCTGGATGACAGTGCGCTGTTCAAGCTTAGAATCTATATGTATATGGTGATATTCATAGGTATTATTGGAATCTGGATGTTTCTGGATATCGAGGCGGCTGCATGGGATACGGAGATAGCAAAGCATAAGACAGAACTGAAAGAGCGGGACGAACAGTTGCTGCAGGTAAAAGTGAAAGCGCTGGAAGAAAAATATCAGGAAATGTTAAAGAGCCGGAAGGTTGTACATGATATGAAAAATCACCTGCTTGCATTGAAAAAATACGATCAGGAGAGAGACTGGGAAGGACTGCACCAGTATCTGAATGAATTAAGTGATGATATGCTGGATGACAGCTATCAGATCTGGACGGGTAACCGCATGCTGGATATGATCCTCAATCAAAAGACGAAAGATGCAAAAGAGAAAGAGACGGATATGCAGATTGAGACAGAAGTATTTGCAACCCTTCCGTTTTCAGACAGGGAGATTATTTCACTTTTTGGAAACGTTCTAGATAATGCGCTGGAAGCCTGTGAACGGATCCAAGATAAAAAGCGCTGGATAAAAATTAAGATAAAAAAGAAGAATCATTTATTATATATTGAGACCTCAAATGCAATTAAAGAAATGCCGGTGCAGAATCAGAAAGAATTTGTATCAGTAAAAGAAGATGAGATACTTCATGGATATGGAATGAAGAACATACAGGATATTGTCAGAAAATATGACGGCATATTCCGATATAAAATTTACGGGGAGTATCTGGTCTGTATCATCTCGATATATGATATAAGAGGGGCGGAAGAGGAATGAGAATGGAAGAGAAAAAGAGACGGATGAATATTATTCTGGGGATCATACTTCAGATATATTTTCTGTTTCCGTGGATGAATATAACGGGAGAACGGAAGAATTTTATTATGTATGTAATTGCTGTGTTGAGAAATCACAGTTGTGCAGATATATATAACACGACGTTTTTAGACGGAGCAGCAGATGCATTACCACTGGATATTCATACACTGGCAAAAACATTCACGGTATGTGTTATGCTGTATGTCGTTCTTGAAGTAATCGAAACAATACGGCTTATCTGTAACATCAAGGGATGGGAAATAAAATTTTTATCTATCATAGAACTTATCGGATTATTTGCAATGCTGTCGGTAGTGGCCGAGATTGGACTTAACAGTTCATGGAGCAGTGCGGGTACGATACAGGTGTTCCCGATGTATCTACTTGGGTATCTGGCAGTATTTCCGATATGGACGGGGATACGGTTACTGATGCATAAATCCATGGAAGAATGGGAAGAATCCGGTGAACAGATCCTGAAAACTCAGGAAAATGATAAGCATTATAAACAGGAACGGAAAAGAAGATTATATTTTCCAGGGAAATATTCGAAGCTTTATTACCATGTGCTGTGGGAGAATTTTAAATATCACTGGAGAGATTTTTCTTTTTTATTTGTATCGGTTCTGTTATCGGCAGCATTTCTGTTCATTGGATTTGGAATGAGAGAGGCATTTTCCGGAAGCTATGGATATGATAATGAATTACTAGGGCTTGGGCTGACTGAGATTATGAAGGACTGCCTGATCGTGATCGTACTGATATCATTGTTTTTGATTACGGTTGTCATGGTATTCTACCGGAAAAAACGGATGGCGGATGATGGGATTTTCCGGACACTTGGCATGCGGAGCAATGCCGTGTTCTGGTCCTGGATCGGAGAATTACTTGCCGGATTTGCGGTGGCACTGGTGACGGCATTTGTGATTGGAAGAGCCATTTTGTTTGGCATATACGCCGCTGTTATACAGCATTTTCCTAAAATCGATATGAAATCAGAGGTATCGTGGAAGGTGTATCTGATCACGGCAATCGTGATAGCTGTTATCTGTTTGTTTGCTTTTGGTATCTCTGGGGATATCCATGCAGGAGAACGTTCCGCCGATGCCAGAAATGCAGCGGTGAAAAGTGAGAAGATTCCGGGAATATACAGAAAAGCAGGGGCGTTGATCAGCGGGCTGCTGGGAGTAATCGTCCTGTATCTGTATACACAAAGAAGATTTTCAGAGAGTATCTTTCTTTTGTGTGGGTTCTTCCTGTGTTTGTATGTTTTTCTGTATAATATAGGTGCCATGATCCTGCGTAAAAAAGAAACGTCTATGGATCAATACCTGCGAACCCTTCCGGAAGAACATATGATACGACACAGATACCAGACAACTGTAAAGTATCTGACACTTATGATCGTGATACATGTATGTGTGATGTCCTTTTTCTCGGTAAAAGTTGTATCTAACAGAATCGCAGATAAGACGGATACGCTGTACCCATACGACTATGTATGGCTTGCGAATAGTAATGATACAGGGATTATCGAAAAGCTTAAGCAAGAATGCAAAGCAGAAGTGACCAGTATTCCGATAGTCCGGGCAACAACGATTGATAATACAGAACGTCTGGAAGGACCATTTGATCTTGTCTGGCAGCAAGGCCAGAATATCGGTATATCAGAGAGCAGTTATCGAAAGTTAAAGAAGGCAGTCGGAGAAAAACCGAAAAAGCATCTGAATCTTGACAAGAACGGAAAGAAAATTTATGTCGTGTATCAGCAAGATCAGGGAACAAAGGCGAAACCAATTGATCACTATCAGTTGATGATACATCCGAATCTACATATCGGACAGCCATTGTTTGGCTTTGACACAATGGAGCACCAGACTTATTATCCGGTACGGACGATTACAGGCTCCGAGACTTCGAGTCTGATCGGCGCATTCAAACAGGGAAAATACGAGAATCTTATTGTATTCGCTGATGCATATTTTGACAAAATAAAAGACTATTGGAAAACGACAGACATGAGTACGGGAGAAAAAATAAAAACGTCGGATGCGGTATTGGAAGAAAATATCCATGAATGGCCGACGAAACTTGTCCTTGCAAATGTACCGGAAAAATACCAGAAAAAAGCAGATCAGTTGACAATAGATTTTGCAAAGCAACATGCATATGATGAGTCATTTGATTCGCTTGTAAAAAGTACATATACGAAGACAGAAGCAGCGAAAAAGCGGCAGATGGAGCGAATCCTTGAATGTGTGATGAATGGATTTGTGCTTATTATTTTATCTGTGATCAGTATGCTCCTACTTCATATGAAGGTTCAGATGGAACTGCCGGATATGCGGAAACGGTATCAGTTCATGAACCGTCTGGGAATGAATCGCAGGGAACGGATCTGCATCGAGAAAAAGGAAATCAGCCGGTTTGTGACGATCCCATCTGTTATTGTCGTTATAGTTACGGTACTGTATTCTGGAATTGTATTTGGACTCAGGGATTATCATCTGAATGATGTGAAGAATTATGTGATAAATGCAGGTGTACTCTGGATTATATATTTCATATTACAGTGGCTGAATCTGAAGTGGCTGGAAGATACGATTGTGAAAAAGATTGAAAAGGGAGCAGATTTGTAATGAATGAAAAATTAGAAAAGAATGAAAATAAAAAAACGGCAGACGTATTAAGAGCAGAGAATCTGGTCCGTGATTATGTGCAGTATGGAGAAGATGGTGAAAAGAAGAAAGAGATCCACGTCCTGAAGGGATTAAATTTTTCTATCCAGAGACAGGAGTTTGTCGGAATTATGGGAAGATCCGGATGTGGAAAAACGACACTTTTGAAACTATTGGGTATGATAGACCGTCAGACCGGAGGAAAGCTGTTCTTTGAAGAACATGATACGGAAGATTTGTGGAAGGATGAATTTGCGGACATACGACGGAGAAAGATCGGATTCGTGTTCCAGGACTTCTATTTGATGGACAGTCTGTCCGTCAGGGAAAATATCATGCTTCCGAAGATCCTAGATAAGAAGAGTGCGAAAGAGTGTATGGAAGAATCGCAGAAATATGCAGAACAGTTCGGAATTACACATCTAATGAACAAGAAGCCGTATGAATTATCCGGAGGCGAAAAGCAGCGAGTGGCGATATCCAGAGCATTGATCAACAATCCGGATCTGATACTTGCGGATGAGCCGACCGGAAACCTCGACTCTAAGTCCGGTGATGTGGTAATCCATACACTGAGTCATATCAATCGGGAACTTGGCAAGACAATTGTTATGGTAACACATGATCCGAAGATGGCAAGTTATTGCAGCAGGCTGATTCTTCTGAAAGATGGAATGATTCTGGAAGATATGAGAAATGGCGGGGATCAGGAAGCGTTTTATCAGGAGATTCTTGGGAAGATGAAGGAGTTGTAGAAAGTTCACAAAAAATCAGTATTTCTAGAAATTGCATTGAAAATAAAAATCAGGCATATTATTCTAGCGGCACGCAGATAAATTCTAGCATCTGCAACGTATCTATATTTATCAATTCATTTACTTCAAGCCCAGATATTCGGGCATTAATCAAAAATGAAAACCACAGAAAACAGATAAATACATGCCTGATAAAGAAAGTTATTCATATATACTGGTATATATATAAAATGTATGCTATGATATTCATAAAAATAAGCAGTTTTTCTTTTAAAGGAGTTATATCTGTATAAGAAAGGAGAGCTGTTTATGAACAAAAGAAAATCATTAAAAGAATTAAACTTGTTGGACAAATTTCTATTCGATGAAGCAATGGATGACCCTGAAAATGTAAAGACGATGTTGGATATCATACTGAGTCAGAATACAAATCTGAAACAGTCACCACAGACTGAAAAAGAACAGAGAACATCTACGGATAATCGGCAGATCCGGCTGGATGTCTATGCTATAGATGAAGATGATGTGATATATGAAGTGGAGGCACAAAAAGAGAATACACATAATCTTCCGAAAAGGAGTCGTCTGTATCAGGGAATCATTGACAGTAAACTGCTGCCGCCTGGAGTTGTTGATTTCAATTTATTGAATGAAGTTTTGATTGTGATGATTACGCCATTTGATTTGTTCGGATACGGCTTATATCGTTATACATTTCAGATGAGATGTGAGGAGGTTCCGGAACTAAAGCTGGATGATGGTGCAACAAGGATATTCCTGAACACCAAGGGCAAACATCCAGAGTTGGTATCCCAAGAACTGATAGAACTTTTGAAGTATATGGAACACAGTACAGATGAAGTGTCAGAACAGTGTAAAAGTGAACGGATTCAAAAGATGCATAGACGAGTTTGTCGGATTAAAGCAAGTGAAAAAACAGAGGTGAAGTATATGCAGGCATGGGAAGAAAAATTGCTGGAAAGACAAAAAGAAAAAAGAGAATTGCTCAGAAAAATGAATCATAAGATGTCCATTGAGGAAATTGCAGATGTATTGGATATGGATGTTTCAGAGGTGAAACATATCATTGAGGAACAATATGATACAGAGGATTAAATCGGAAAATAATCGCAACGAGAGAGACCATCTGACATTATTCGGATGGTCTCTTCTGCCATTTCTTTATGGTTATACTGTTCCGGTAATTGTCAGAGTGCTGAATCCCGGATTAGAACTCCATTCACCGGTAGTCTCGTTGACGGTAAATGTTGCTGCAGGAACAGTAACTTTTCCGGCACCGGTAGCAAAAGTACCGGTAGTTTTATCATAAGTGTAGTCTTCACCTTCTGTCCATGTGCTTCCGTTAAAGGTGACAGTCAGATTAGAAAGTATTGGATTAAACGTATCGGTAACGATTACGGCCGTGGCTTCATTTGCAGGAACGTTTCCTTCATTCTGAATCAGGAACGTGTAGGTCAGGCTTCCGTTTTCAGTAACAGGTACCGGACTGATAGATTTTGTGATACCTAAGAGCGGCAAGGCTTCTGCATTTACCGTTTCCTTAGCGGTGATAGAAGTAATGCCGTCTCCACTTGCAGTAACCGTGTTGGTAATGAATGATTCATTGGTGAGAGGAGCGTATTGATTTACAGCTGTTTCATAGACCAGTGTCAGATTGCCATTTGCGGGAACAGTTAATCCAGAGAAGACAAGCGGAGGACCTGCGGTTACAGCAGGTGCAGCCTGTAACGTTCCGTTTGTATAGTATTTTACCGTGTTATCCAGATACGTTAACGGTGTCAGTGAAGTAGTAGAAAATGCATACGCACCAAGGTCATCTGTGAGTGTAAGTCCTGTAATAGGAGTGGTACCGGAGTTAACAATACTTATAATATAGGTGATGGTACCTCCCGGATGATAGGTATTTTTTACTGCAGTTTTCGAGATTGACAATACTTCGAGAATCTCACCGACGGCAATATTTGAATTAGTAACAGAATTTCCGTAACGGAGTTGTGCCTGGTTCGTAAATTGAGCCATATTTTTAACCTTCCTTTCATATATGTGTCTACAATATAATATATGTCTGTGGAGTAAAATTGCCCGGGGATAATTTGTAGAAGATTTACAAAAATTGAGCATTTCTAAAATATATATTGAAAGCATGAATAGAGCATGTTATCCTATCAACACGCAGATGAATTCTAATATCTGCAACGCATCTATATTTACCAATTCATTTATTTCAAGCCCAAACAATCGGGTAAGAATCCAAGATGAAAATCATAAAAAACAGATAAATACATGTCTGATAAAAGAAGATAACGGTATATACTGGTATATATATAAATTCTGTGTTATCATATGCATAAAGCTAAACAGTTCTTCTTTGCAGGTATTATATCTGTACAAGAGAGGAGAACTGCTTATGAACCAAAGAAAATCATTAAAAGAATTAAACTTGCTGGATAAATTTCTGTTCGATGAAGCGATGGATGATCCGGAAAATGTAAAGACGATGTTGGATATCATACTGAGTCAGAATACCAATCTGAAACATCCACCGCAAACAGAAAAAGAACAGAGAACGTCTATAGATAATCGGCAGATCCGGCTGGATGTCTATGCTATAGATGAAGATGATGTGATATATGAAGTGGAGGCACAAAAAGAGAATACACATAATCTTCCGAAAAGAAGCCGGCTGTATCAGGGAATCATCGATAGTAAGTTGCTGCCACCAGGAGTTGTTGATTTCAATTTATTAAATGAAGTTTTGATTGTGCTGATTATGCCATTTGACTTGTTCGGATATGGATTATATCGTTATACCTTTCAGATGAAGTGTCAAGAGATTCCAGAATTGAAGCTGGATGATGGAGCAACAAGGATATTTCTGAATACCAAGGGCAAACATCCGGAATCGGTATCACCGGAGCTGATAGAGCTTTTAAAGTATATGGAACACAGTACGGATGAGGTGTCAGAAGCGTGCGAAAGTAAACGGATTCAGGAAATGCATAGACGAGTTTGTCAGATTAGAGCAAGTGAAAAGACAGAGGTGAAGTATATGCAGTCGTGGGAAGAACGGATTATGATAAAACAGGAAGGAATTGCTGAGGGAAGAATAGAAGGCGAAAAAGCACTTTTGAAAAGTTTAATTGAAAAGAAGATGGCAAAAAAATATTCTGCAGAGCAAATTTCGGCAATGTTAGAGGTCGATGTTTCAGAAGTAGAGAATATTATGAAAGAGATACAGAACGAAAAGTATCTGTAAGAAATTGTTAGTGGCAGATTCTGTGGGTAGCAGCTTTATACTAATGCATGGTCATATTATAAGAACGGTCAGATATGTTTATCAAGGCATATCTGACCGTTCTTCTTATAGCAGGGGATGAAAGAAAACATGCGGTTTTTTTGTGTGTAATTACCACGGTAGATCCATATTTTTAAAATTTCATGGTCAGAAAACCCGCTATTCATGGCCATTATAAGGCGGAAGAAGAAAAGGCATGGTACAATAACTATAAAGATTTCATGTGAAAATAAGATGGAGACCGATAAAATGAATGGATGGACAAAAAAGAGAAAAGTAGATACTTTTATGGGGATTTTATTGCAAGTGTACTGTTTCTTCCCGTGGATGCGCATAAATAGAAAATGGAATACGATTCACATGTATGTAATTAAGACCTTTCAGGAAAATGATTACATCAAGATGTATAATCATACATTTTTAAAACAGCATATGTGGAAATGGAAACATTCACAGGTAGTTGCGTTTATATTTTTGCTGATGTTAATATTCCTGATTTTGCTTCAGAGTATAGAATTGTATAAATTATACCAGTGCATAAAAAACGGGAATCAATCAAGAAATTATCATGTATTTGTTTGGATTACTTATCTTGCAGCATTTTACATCTTTATGGCTATAGCATCTACCGGATTTGCAGCATTTTATTCTATGCCGATGTTTTGTTATATGATGCTGTTTCTGGCTGTCATAGGAATCTGGATATTTCTTGATATTCAGGCAGAAGCATGGGACGTTGAGACAGAACAGCACAGAGCTGAACTGGAAGAGCAGGATAAGAAGATGCTCCAGATGAAAGTAAAGGCGATGGAAGAACAATATATGGAAATGTTAAAAAGCCGGAAGATTGTTCATGATATGAAGAATCATTTGCTTGCATTAAAGAAATATACGCAGGAACAGGACTGGAAGGGATTGGAAGAATATCTGAACGAACTCAGCCGGGACATGTTGGATTACAATTACCAGATATGGACAGGAAACCATATGCTGGATATGATTCTTAACCAGAAAGAGAAGGAGGCAGAGAAGCAAAAGACGCAGATGCAGATCAGCACGGAAGTATTCACAACGCTTCCGTTTTCTGACAGAGAGATCATTTCACTTTTTGGAAATCTTTTGGACAATGCGTTGGAAGCGTGTGAGCAGATCAAAGAAGGAGAACGCTGGATACATATAAAAATGAAAAAGAAGAATCAGCTCTTATACATCGAGATTGTAAATGCGGCTAAAAATATGGGAATACAGACAGGTGAAAATTTTGTATCAAAAAAGGATGGAGTGTTACATGGTTATGGAATGAAAAATATCCGGGATATTGTAGAACAATACAATGGAATGTTTCAGTGTAAAAGCCAGGAGGATCGGTTTGAGGTTGTGATTACTATTTACGGATAGGAGGCAGGTGAATATGAAAGAAACAAAGAAAAGAAGATATATTGTATCGACAATTATGTACGGTATGATTTTGATTTTTATTCAGCTTCCGTGGGTGGTTTTGAAAGGGAAAAATTACAGTATATATGCAGCATATTTCCGAATCAAAGCAAAAGGAATAAAAGCACTTTCGGAGATGGCAGCGTCTGTCTGGGATGGGAATCTTACGATAATCCGGATACAGTTAATACTGCTTATTGTATTTCAGATCGTGATTGTATTACATATAGTGACGCAGTGGCTGCATAAGGAATATTATCTGAATATCGCTGCGTTAGTTGTTCTAGGTTTATATATTGTGGTGAATGAATCCGGATTTGGAATGCTTGCGGATAATTCAACAAAAACGATTCTGATTCCTGCAGTCATCATGATATTTGTTATGGCAGAAGTGCTGATCAGTAAAATGCTTGATGTATGGAAAGATGCCAAGGAATCAGCAGAAATATTTGCGGAAAAGGAACGGGAAGAAAAAGAAGAAGAGCGCAGGAGATTATATTTTCCGGGAAATTATACCAAACTTTTTTATCAGATGGTCTGGCATAATTTTAAATATGACTGGAAAGATTACGGCCTCCTGATGTTCTGTGGTGTAATCGTTTCTGCATTCTCCTTTGCAGGACTTGGAATATATCAGATGATGGCGAAGGCTCACCGGGCAGAGAATTTCCTGCTGGGTGAAGGACTTGGAAGGATATTGCTGAATGCAATGCTTCCGATGGCGGTATGTGCCATCTTTTTGATGGTGTTTGTTCTCGTATTTTACATGAAAAAATGGACGCAGAATTACAGTGTATTCGTGACGCTGGGAATTCGAAAAAAAGCGTTGTATACGATTATTGGGATAGAGATCGCAGTCGCTTTTTTGTGTTCGCTGATTGCCGGCGGTCTATTGGGAAATATGATTATGTTTCTGTTCCGGAAAGTGATTTTCTCAATGCTGGCAAAAGGAATTGTTCTGTCAAAGGTGACGTGGCTTACTTATGTGAAAGGTACGTTGGTGGTGTTGGCAGTGTATATAATTGCATTGATGGCGACCAGGGATATCGTATCGGATTTCAATCTGGTCAGGGCATCGATCAGAAACATTGCAAAAGAATCTATGCCGCAGAGGAGGACAAAGTTATTCATAACAGCCGGAATCATAATCTGTATGATCGCTATATTCGAATACCGGCAGTTGAGAAATCATGAAAGTATGTATCTGCTCTCTGCATTCTTTGCGGGTATATTTTTACTGATTCGTTTTGTAGGAGCCGGATATTTGAGACGTGCCAAAAAGACACCGGCATATCTGCCACAGATGCTGAACCGGAATCATTTGTATTATAAATCAAAGACAACTGCAAGGTATGTGCTGGCACTTACAATATTGAACGTATGCGCAGTGTTTTACTTCCTGTTTCAGGTAGTTTCGGTAACGATTGCAGAGAAGCCGGAAAGTCTGTATCCGTATGATTTTGTCTGTATTGCAGATGATGGAGATGATGCGATTTTTGATAGGATAAAGAACGGTTATCAGGCAAAAATCATAGAATATCCGATGGTGCGTGTGGCAAATGCAGATAAGACAGAACAAAACGAAGGCGTGCAACAAGGAAAAAGACCGCAGGGACAACAGATCGGGATTTCTGAATCGACATACAAACAATTGAAAAAATATGTAGATCCATCGTATAAGGAAGAAGCAATGCATCTTGATCGAAATGGAAAGAAGGTATATCTGGTGCACCAACAGGATCGCTCCGTGAAGGCACAGCCGGTGGATTGGACATTTGGAAAGAAGAAACCATTTTTGCATATCGGTCTTCCGTGTGAATATTATACCTTATATTCGCCGAGCAAAGCATATCCGAAAAGAACAATAGAAGGGGAAGAAATTGGAAGTCTGATTGGATGTTTCCGTCAGGGAAAACTGGAAAATATCGTTGTATTCTCGGATGCATATTTCAAGAAAGCACAGGGAATGTGGAAATACACGAACATATTAACCGGAGACAAGATAGAAGAAAAGGCCTTGCGAATAGATGGTGTCACAATTAAGCAGGGTCCGACGAAGCTTGTACTGATCCAGGCAGACCCAAAATACCAGAAAGCAATTGAAAAGAAAATGAAAAAGCTGGAAAAGAATCATACATATGAAGCGCAGTACGATTTCGAAGTACATTGCTGGTATTCAAAAAAGACGGCAGTCAATGATCTGAAGACAGAATATACGATGAAACTGATCATAAATACATTCGTATTGCTTACAATGACCATCTCCGGCCTTTTCCTGATGTATATTAAATCGTTATCAGAAATGAGTGATAAGAAAGCAAGAGCTGACTTTTTGAAATGTATGGGAATGCGAAAGAAAGAACGAGTATCACTCCTGAAAAGAGAGCTGTATTACTTTTACTGGCTGCCGGAGCTGATAACGATAGTCGTGACCAGTATCTTTACAGCAGCAACGTTTCATGCTCGGATGTATACGCATGCCGTCAGAATTGCATGGCTGAAACATGCTGTCTGGATATGGCTTATGTATCTGGCAGTACAGTGGGGATTTGCATGGATATTAGGAAGATTTATCATTCGAAAGGTGGAAGGAAAAGATGAATAAACGGGAAGTTATGAAAGTGGAGAACCTTGTTCGGAATTATAAAATGGTCTATTCTGACAGACAGGGTGAAGAAGAAATTAAAGTTTTAAAAGGGCTGGATTTTACCATTGAAGAACAGGAATTTGTCGGGATCATGGGAAAATCAGGATGCGGTAAGACAACGCTTTTAAAAGTGCTTGGTCTGATCGATAAGCCAACTTCCGGAAAGATATTTTTCACTGGAAAAGATGCATCTGAATTATGGAGTGATGAACTGGCAGATATACGCAGAAGAGAGATTGGATTCGTGTTTCAGGATTTTTATCTGTTAAATAGTCTGTCTGTAAAGGAGAACATCATGCTACCAATGGTGTTGGACAAGGCACCGGTTGATAAGTGTTATAAGAATGTAGAAACATATGCCGAAAAATTTGGTTTATCACACCTTCTCGAGAAGCAGCCATATGAAGTATCCGGCGGAGAAAAACAGAGAGTTGCGATTTGCCGTGCGCTGATCAATAATCCAGATCTGATCCTAGCGGACGAACCGACCGGAAACCTCGATTCCAAGTCCGGGAAGATCGTGATTGATGCATTGAAGGACATTAATGAACATATGGGAAAGACGATTATTATGGTCACACATGATCCGCAGATGGCAAGCTATTGCAGCCGGTTGATCCTGTTGAAAGATGGTGTGATACTGGAAGATCTGAAGAACAGTGGGGATCAGGAGGCATTTTATCAGGAGATTCTTGAGAAAATGAAAGAGTTGTAAAAGATTCACAAAAATTGAGCATTTCTAAATTACATATTGAAAACAGAAATAGTATATCAGGAAAAGTTATTGAAAGAATTTGAAATTTAACAATATCAAAATAAAGAATATGTACCAGACTAGCCATTATCGGAAACACGGATACTTTTCTGAGCGTAGTATCTTGACATATAGCATATCTTGGATTACAATTCATTTAACGATTAGGCTAAATGTTAAATGAAAGGTCGTGATGAATTTTTGGGTATACAAGATACATTAAAAGCACTGGCTGATCCAATACGACGTGAGATTTTGAACCTGTTGAAAAAAGGGCGGCTTTCAGCCGGAGAAATATGTGAGCATTTTTCGGTAACGGGAGCATCTATATCAAGACATCTGGCAATATTGAGGGAAGCTGATTTGATTCGAAATCAAAGAGAAGGAAAGTTTATTTATTATGAATTAAACACTTCCGTACTGGAAGATGTCATGTTGTGGATAACAGACTTGAAAGGAGCAGCGGACGATGAAGGAAATGATAAGAAAATATAGAGGTACATTAATTAGCTCTGCATTGGTAATTCTTGCAGGAGTCCTGGTGGGTTTTACGAGTATACAAGGTAAGTGGATAAATCTATTTTTTGTAGTGATGCAATGTGTGTTTGTTGCAATCATATTTTATGATAACAGGAACAGACAACAGAATCGCAAGGTTATAGGGATGACTATATGGATCATACCTGTTATTACATTGCTTTATAATGGTATTGTCAGATTGGTTGATATGGGAGCAGATATAGAGAATTTATTTATGGCATTCATTTATTATGGGACAGGTTTAATGTTCATGGTTATAGGAAATTATCTGCCAAAGGTAAAACAGAACAATACGATAGGAATCAGGGTCGTATGGACATTGCAGGATGAAGAAAATTGGAGTGCAACGCATAGATTCAGTGGGAAAATATGGGTGGCATCAGGTATTCTGTGCATGCTTTGCGGTCTTTTTGCAGAAAGCATAGCTGCACTTGTTTTGTATGTTGTAAGCATTATGGCAGCAGTAATCATCAGTGTTCTTTATTCCTATTTCTTTTATAAGAAAAAGATAGAAACCGGAGAAAAATTAAAAATTCAATATAAAAAAAAGGCAATTGTGAGATACGGAATCGTAACAATTTTAACTATTATATTCATTATAGGAAGTTTGTTTTGGGGAAGTATTGATATTCAGTTCCAAGATAACAGTTTTACTATCAAGGCTCAGGGATGGAGTGATTATACCGTAGACTATACGAAGATTGACAGTATCTCGTATGAAGAAAATTTATTTCAGAACTCGAATGATTATAGGACCAATGGATTAGGGAATTTTAAATATGCTATGGGAAATTTTAGAAATGATGTTTATGGAAATTATATCCGTTATACGCATTCATCCTGTCATTCATATGTAGTGATGAGCATAGATGGAAAAATCTTAGTTGTAAATGGTGAAAATGATCAGGAGACAAAGGAAATCTATCATAATATCAGCGAGAAAAAATAAAATTACTAAGACTTCCCATACCTAAAAAGGGATTTATTTATATTTGCCCCATTCACTGATTCATGCTAAAATAAACAAATATGGTAAGACGAAAATATCTTATTATCATAATCAATGAATCAAGGAGTAACAATGAGAAGATTAGCATTAACTGATGATATATTAATGAAGATTGAAAAGCCTGCCCGTTATATCGGAAATGAGGTGAATTCAGTTATGAAAGACAAGGCAGATGTAGATATCCGCTTTGCGATGTGTTTCCCCGATGTTTACGAAATATAAAAAAAGAGCGTTGCTAATCTTTTATAGATATTGGTAAATAGCCTTAATTTCTCAGCATATTCTAAAATAAATAACAATAATAAATAATCATTAATAACGTAGTAACCTTTCAATTTTAATCTGTTTTGTAGTAAGAAAAAGGTAAATATTGAGTGAAATACATACTTTAAAACTATATAAATAAATGAACTATGGCAGTCCGATACCGGCTGCTTTTTTTATGTGTATAGAAAACTCATAAAAATGCACATAAAAGTAATCAGTTCTTTTGGCTAGAGTGAAATTTATATCCTATAAAGTGCCCATTGCGGTATGCCTGATGCAAATTTCTTTTACTTTTATTCTTTCATATTCTAATGAAAAGAAAATCAAAAAAGGAGGAAAAATAAAATGAATTCAACTTTTCAGAAGGAGGATAAACCTACGGAATATTAATTGACGAAAGCACAAAAAATGATTACAATGAAATTGTAAAGGAGATGGAATATGAGAAAAAAATACATTTATATTTCATTGCTTATTTCTACAGGAATTTACGCAATTGCAGATTATTATTGTATTTACAATTTTACATTTACCCTTCTATTTACGATATTTTTAATTTTTAATTTAGTAAATAGTGTAATATGTTTTGCAAAAAATAGCTGTGAATTTTCTATAATTGCATCTATTATTTATGTTTTTATGATAATGCATAATCTTTTCGTTCTCGCTTTTAACTATTCCATTAGTTCAGGAGGATTTCATACCATTTGAGGAGAAAGATTTGAACAAAGAACAAAAGAAAAATGTCCAATACGATGCTTACGCCAAATATATCTTATCTCAAAAAGAAGTTTTGGCACGTATCCTAAAATTCACAATTGCAGAATTTCAGGACTTGGAAACGGAAGTGATCATGGAGCTGATAGAAGGTGAACCGCTTGTATCAAAAGTGAGCACAGAGCCTGGCGAGACAAATCAGACATTCCATGATAAAATTACTGGGAACAATACAGAAAATACAGAATTGGGAGAGGGAACGATATTTTTCGATGTGATCTTCTACGTTAGAATGAAGGATGGTGTCAGCCGCATCATTAACTTTGCGTTAAATAAGAACTGATGCAGAAAAATTGAATTTTAAGGAATCCATTGTCATAGCTGATATGTTATGGCAGTGGATTTTAAACGAAATCGTTTCATTGTAGCAAAAGAGCTCTCTGTGGAATACACAGGGAGCCTTTTGCATATTTTTATTTTTTTGTGCTATCAGCATCGATGACAGACTGAATCTGTTTCATCAGAGTATCATAATTGTCTTGATTATCAATCCCGCCGAGCATCGGATCACCTACAATATTACCATTTCTATCGACCAGTATTGTTGTAGGAAATGCCATGATATCGGATGCGTATTTCCCTGCATCTGAAGAAGAGTCAATGGAAAGATTGCGATATTTAGCACCCTGGCTCTTGAGAAGAGTCTTTGCTTCTTTTATGGCAGTTTTATTTCCATCGAAGGTTTCTGTATTGATGCCTACGACTTCGCCGCCCATTGATTTGATTGCATCGTTTAATTCGTTAAGTTTAGATAACTCGGCAACACAAGGCTTGCATCCGGTGAACCAGAAATTGATGACAGTTACTGCATTTTTGGAAAACAGGCTTTCATCAACAGAATTCCCATCATAATCCTGACCAGAAAAATTCTTGAAAGGAGATGTGTCGTTGGAACTGTTTTTCTGATCGGTGTTATCAGATCCTGTATTTTTCTTTTCAATCTCAGCGATCTGTTCCTCGATTTTTCGGATAATTTCAATATCAGCGGTAAGTGTTTTCAGCTCGTCATCTGTAAAAGAGTCTTTGTTTGATTCAACAGTGTCAGCCAGATAATCCGCATAGTTTCCATTTTGATCTGCAGCACTTTTGCTCATCATGCCAAATGCTTTGTTCCATACATCTTCGTGATCTGCGAAGATCTGATTTTCCTGCTGATATAAATCATTCAGTTTAGAGTTGGAATCGTCTGCAGATTCTGAGCCGGATTCAGTCTTGGTATTCTGAGATTTTTCTGTGTCTGCAGTTCCTTTCCCGCTACATGCTGTAAATAATAATGCTATGCAAAGTGTTAAAATAGAGAGAAATGTTCTTTTTGTTTTCATAAATAATTGCTCCTTAAAATAATAGTAATAAAATTAATAGTTACCGGTTGGTTATGGTTGATTGCTGCTGTTCTTTTTTGGGGCATGTTTTTCCCAGAAACTGATATTGGATCGCATCTTTTGGACAAGCTTTGATACAAGCCCCGCATCGTATACATTCTGGATGATTTGGAGTCTTGCACACATCAATATCCATTTTACATGCCTTTGAACATTGATTGCATCCGACACATTTGCTGCCTTCAACCTTAATATTAAGAAAGCTGATCTTATTAAATAATGAATAGATCGCTCCAAGAGGACAGATCCATTTACAGAAAGGCCTGTAAAATAAAATACTCAACACAACAACTGTAATTAAAATAAGACATTTAAAAGAAAAAAGTGTTCCAAGTGCAGACCTTATAGCGGTATTTCCAAGTGACAGTGGTATGGCTCCTTCCAAAACACCTTGTGGGCAAATGTATTTACAGAAGAACGGATCCCCCATTCCTACAGAGTTCGTTACAAACATTGGCAGAAGGATAACGAAAACAATGAGGATCATATATTTCAAGTATCTTAGCAGCTTCAGTCGGGCTGTGGAAAATTTTTTTCCGGGGATTTTATGAAGTAAATCCTGAAACCAGCCAAACGGACATAAAAAACCACAGATAAATCTTCCGAGTATCATACCGAGTAGAATGAAAAACCCGGTTATGTAATATGAAAATTTAAATCGGGAGGATCCGATAACCGCCTGAAAAGCTCCAATGGGGCAGGCGCCTGTTGCAGCAGGACAGGAATAGCAGTTTAATCCTGGCACACATACTGTTTTAATCTTGCCCTGATATATTTTGCCTTTAAGTAAATTGGGAATATGGATATTGGTAAGTAATGTGGCAATTGCCTGTATCCATCCCCGTATTCTGGCAACTTTTTTTGATAGTAATTTCGTTTTTTTATCCAATTCCAACACACTCCAGACATAATTTTATTGCTTTGCCAAAGACGACAGCAGCTTCACCTCGGATCACACCATAGCCAATCATGGCTGTACCTGTGATGAATATTACAAATTGAAATATTTTTTTGCACTTCAAGATTTTGTTACTCCTTTCGTTGGTTGTATTTGTTGACCAGCTGACTTCGGTATTATACAATAGTTAGTGTGAAATTTTCGTTAAGAAGCGGGTGGAATGATTTTGAGATTACTAATAGTTGAAGATGAAAAACAAATATGTGATGCGGTTGCGAAAAGTCTGTATGATGCCGGGTACGAGGTGGATACCTGTTATGATGGGGAAGAGGCATTGGAATACATCCTGACAGAAAATTATGATTTGATTGTTCTGGATCTGAATCTGCCCGGCATGGATGGGATGGAAATCCTAAAAGAACTCAGACAGAGCAATGAGGAGACAAAGGTTCTTATATTATCGGCAAGAGGGCAGATTGCAGATAAAGTCGAAGGGTTGGATGCTGGTGCGAATGATTATATGGAAAAGCCGTTTCATCTACAGGAACTTGAGGCTCGTATCAGAAGTCTGACAAGAAGGAAATTTGTACAAAAGGATGTATGTCTGGAAAGCGGCGATATCATGTTCGACACGATAAAACGTGAGGCATATGCAAAGGAAACAAAGATTTCCCTGACAAGAAAAGAAAAAGGAATTTTGGAATATTTGCTTCTTAACCTGGGAAGACCGGTAAGTCAGGAGGAATTGATGGAGCATGTCTGGGATGCATCTGTGGATAGCTTCAGTGGAGCCATCCGGGTGCATATGTCTTCGCTAAGGAGAAAGCTTAAGGCAGTGCTTGGATATGATGCAATTATGAATAAGGTGGGAGAAGGATATAAAATACGAGAGGAGTCTGATTGATGAAAAAAATGTCACTGCAGTGGAGACTTACTTGTATAACTACATTGTGTATTGCGATTATATGTGGGTGCCTGACAATGTTTGTCTATAAAAATGGTGTGTATTATATGGATTCCCTGCAAAAGGCTGTTGACGCTCAGGGAGATGACAGCGGAGGTGGTTCGGAAGAAATATACATCAGCATACCAGAGGATAAGTGGGATGAGTTCTCAAATGATTTTTCTGTTCAAGTGTACAATAATAAAGAAGACTACAAAAGAAACAGTCTGATAGTTTCGGCTTTATTGGCTCTCCTTGGTGGAGTGGCCGCATATTTTATAAGTGGACATGCACTTAAACCAATTCGTGAGTTTTCTGATAAAATTGAAGAAGTGCAGGCTCAAAACCTGGCAGATTCGGGAATAGAAGAATGTAAGATTAAAGAACTGAATCAGCTTAGTGTTTCGTATAACAAGATGCTTGAACGCCTCTCGGATGCATTTGAGATACAGAGACAATTTACTGCGAGTGCAGCACATGAGCTTCGAACTCCATTATCGTTAATGCAGGTACAGCTTGACCTGTATCATTCCACTCAGCATCCGGGCAGTGATGCAGACACCGTACAGATGATAAAGATGTTGACGGAACAAAATGACAGGCTTGGCAAGATGGTAAAAACACTTCTTGACATGAGTGAGCTTCAGACTGTAGGACGGGATGAAAAAATTATCCTTAATGATCTCGTTGACGAGGTATTGGAAGATTTGGAACCTCTTGCACAGGAAAAGAATATAAAACTTATTGGAAAATATAAAAATATAACGATGATTGGAAGTGATATCCTTATTTATAGGCTGGTATATAATCTTGTTGAGAATGCTATAAAATACAATCATTCAGACGGTCAGGTTACAGTAAATGCATACAAAAAACAAAAACATATTTACCTGTCAGTAGAGGATACCGGAAGCGGAATTCCGAAAGAACTCAGGGAACGTGTATTTGAACCATTCTTTCGCGTGGATAAATCCAGAAGCCGAGAGCTTGGTGGTGTAGGACTTGGACTTGCTCTGGTTCATGAGATCGTGAGAGTGCACGATGGCAGTATCAGCATTAAGTCAAACCCTGCAGGTGGAACAATCTTTGAGGTGATTTTTGACCAGAAATCAAAGGAATAGTTATTCAAAAAAGAACAAAAAAAGATGCTTGTAAATAGGATTGACGCCTAACTGATTACCATATATTATTATATATTGGTAAACATTGCTGAACATTGCAAAACGTTAGTCAGCATTTAGTGTTTTACAGGTTTTGTAGTACTCCGCGATTTTGACCCCAAAATGCGGCGAAAAACAGTAAAAAAACTGGCAGAAAAAAAGCCCGAAAAAAGAAAATAATTAAAGATTTACGAAAAAACAATAAGAAAATTATTGTGCAACATGTACAAAAATACAAGGAGATTTAATGAGAAAGCTTGCGTTAAATGATGAAATATTACTAAAAATAGAGAAACCGGCACGTTATATCGGAAATGAAGTGAACTCGGTCATGAAAGACCCTGAAAAGGTGTCTATTAGATTTGCCATGTGCTTCCCGGATGTGTATGAGATTGGGATGTCGCATCTGGGTATCCAGATCCTTTATGATATGTTCAATAAGCGCGAAGATGTGTGGTGTGAACGTGTCTATTCGCCGTGGACGGATCTCGATCAGATTATGCGAGAGAGAAAGATTCCGTTATTTGCACTGGAGTCCCAGGATCCGGTAAAGGAATTCGATTTTCTTGGAATCACGCTGCAGTATGAGATGTGTTATACCAATATCCTGCAGGTTTTGGATCTGAGCGGCATCCCACTGGCAGCAGAGGAAAGAACGGACGAAGATCCGATCGTGATCGGCGGCGGTCCGTGTACGTATAATCCGGAGCCGTTAGCGGAGTTCTTCGACCTGTTCTATATGGGAGAAGGCGAGACGGTCTATGATGAGCTTCTGGATGCCTATAAGGAGAATAAGAAGCGTGGCGGAACGAGGAAAGAATTTCTGGAGATGGCAGCAGAGATCGAAGGAATCTATGTTCCGGCATTCTATGATGTGACTTATAAAGAAGACGGTACGATTGAAAGCTTCCGTCCAAATAATCCGCATGCAAAAGAAAAGATCAAGAAACAGGTAGTCATGGATATGAGCAGTGCAACGTATCCGGAAAAGCCGGTCGTTCCGTTTATCAAGGCAACACAGGACCGTGTCGTGCTTGAGATTCAGAGAGGATGTATCCGCGGATGCCGTTTCTGCCAGGCGGGAATGTTATACCGCCCGACCCGTGAGAAGGATGTAGAAGTATTAAAAGAATATGCATACAAGATGCTGAAGAATACAGGACATGAAGAGATTTCTTTAAGCTCCTTAAGTTCCAGTGATTACAGCCACTTAAGAGAGCTTGTAATGTTCCTGATCGAGAACTTTAAGTCGCAGGGAATCAACATCAGTCTTCCGTCGCTTCGTATTGACGCATTTTCTCTGGATGTGATGGGACAGGTACAGGATATCAGAAAGAGCAGTCTGACATTTGCGCCTGAAGCCGGATCACAGCGTATGCGTAATGTGATCAATAAAGGGCTTACAGAGGATGATATCCTCGGAGGTGCCGGACAGGCGTTCGATGGCGGCTGGAATAAGGTAAAGCTTTATTTCATGCTTGGACTTCCGACAGAGACGGAAGAAGATATGAGAGCCATTCCGGAACTTGCTGACAGAATCGCCAGACGTTATTACGAGATTCCGAAGGATCAGCGGAATGGAAAGTGTCAGATTACAACGAGTACGTCGTTCTTTATTCCAAAACCATTCACCCCGTTCCAGTGGGCAAGAATGTATACGAATGAAGAATATATTTCAAGAGCAGCGATCGTAAAGCATGCATTTAATGAACAGCTTAACAGAAAGAGCCTGAGATATAACTGGCATGATGCAGAGGTTACTGTGCTGGAGGGTGTCTTTGCAAGAGGGGACAGAAAGACGGCAGCAGTAATTAAAGAAGCGTATCGTCTGGGATGTCTGTATGACTCCTGGAGCGATCAATTTGATAATGAGAAATGGATGCAGGCGTTTGAAAATACAGGCATTGATATCGCATTCTATAATCACAGGGAGCGTCCGCTGGATGAAGTGTTCCCGTGGGATTTCATTGATATCGGCGTAACGAAAGAATTCCTGAAGAGAGAATGGAATCAGGCAATGAATGCCGAAGTAACACCGAACTGCCGTATGAAATGTTCCGGCTGCGGTGTCGCAAAATGGAAAGGAGGTGTCTGTGTTGAAAGTAAGAATTAAATTCCGTAAATATGGAGTCATGCGTTTCATCGGACATCTGGACGTGATGCGTTATTTCCAGAAAGCAATCCGGCGCGCAGAGATACCGATCGCATTTACAACCGGATACAGTCCGCATATGATCATGTCGTTTGCGCAGCCGCTTGGAGTTGGCGTGACGAGTGACGGAGAATATTTTGATATCGAGATTACGGAACCGATTTCTTCCGAGAAGGCGGTTGCCCAGTTAAATGCAGTGATGGTGGAGGGCGTAGAAGTCATAAGCTTCCGCGAAATCTCATCGGATAAGAAAGCAAGCGGTATGACGATTGTGGCTGCAGCAGATTATAAAGTGACATTTCCTGAGACATTCCAGCATGCGGAAGAGATTCGTACACTTCCGGAGAGCTGGAAAGAGAAGGTGGATGCATTTATGGCACAGCCGGAGATCGTTGTGTTAAAGAAGACAAAGCGAAGTGAAAAAGAAGTCGATATCAAACCAATGATCTACAAAATGACTGCATTGGACGATGGCATCTATCTGTACCTTGCAACAGGAAGTGAGCAGAATCTGAAGCCGGATCTGGTGGCAGAAGCGTTCTTAAAATTCGCAGGAGAAGATCCGGAAGAAATACCGGTGCATATCCACCGCATTGATGTGTATGCAAAGAATCCGGAGGCGGCAGAAGGACAGACCGAGTTTATAACACTGGAAGGTCTTGGAAAAGATATTTTATAAAATAAATCCAGAGATCATTTACAGTGATTACTAAAATGATACAGATATAACGAACTTCCATTAATCTGACAGGAGTGATAAAACAATGAGCAAAAAGGAAGTAAAGACAAATGCCATGCGTATGCTGGACCGTGCAAAAGTCTCGTATACATATGAAGAATATGAATGCGATGATTTTACAGACGGTATCCAGACCGCAGACAAACTTGGATATGACCACAAACTGGTCTATAAGACACTTGTAACAACAGGGAAGACGGGAAACCATTATGTATTCGTAATTCCGATCGAAGCAGAGATTGATTTTAAAAAGGCAGCAAAAGTTGTCGGTGAAAAATCGCTGGAGATGCTGCATTTAAAAGATCTGACCAAAGTAACCGGATATGTGCGCGGCGGCTGCACGGCGATTGGCATGAAGAAACAGTTTCCTACCGTAATCCAGGAAGATGCAAAAGAGCTGGAATATATGCATGTCAGCGGCGGAAAGCTTGGAATGCAGATCAGGCTTGCACCGTTAGACCTTCAAAAGGTTGCAAAAGCAGAATTTGCAGATGTGATCCGTCCATAACCAGATGTGGTGATGGTGTGCAGAGCATCTGTGTATAGACGAAAAGTATGTATATTTATGCAGTAGTCCTAAAAATCATCCGCTATTCACGTGCATATTAACACATTATTGCATTGAAGTGCGCGCGAAAATGATGTAAGATAAATACAGTTACGTTTTTATAGCGGAAGAATATGAATACATTTCAGAAAATACTTGGTTGGAGGAATACGAAAAGTGAAAAAAGTTGTAAAATTTGGTGGTAGTTCGCTTGCAAGTGCCGAGCAGTTTAAAAAAGTAGGTAGCATTATCAGAAAAGAGGAATCCAGAAGATATGTCATTCCATCTGCACCTGGTAAACGTACGCCGGATGATACAAAGGTAACAGATATGTTATACAGCTGTTATGGACAGGCAATTCTTGGAGAAGATGCGGAAAGAGATTTTGAAGAACAGTTAGAGGCAATCAAAGAGAGATATAACAGCATCATCAGAGGATTGAACCTGGATCTGAGCCTGGATGAGGAATTTAAAACAATCCGTACAAACTTCAGCAAGAAAATCGGCAGAGATTATGCGGCTTCCCGTGGAGAGTATCTGAATGGTATCATCATGGCTGCATATCTTGGATATGAATTCATCGATGCTGCAGAAGTAATCGTCTTTGATGAAAATGGTAATTTTGACGGAGATAAGACACACAAGATCCTTTCTGAAAGGCTGGAGAATACAGAGCGTGCAGTTATTCCTGGATTTTATGGTGCAAAGCCAGACGGAAGTATTCAGACATTCTCCCGTGGCGGTTCTGATATCACAGGTTCGATCGTTGCAAAGGCTGTACATGCCGATATGTATGAAAACTGGACAGATGTATCTGGTTTCCTGATCGCTGATCCAAGAATCATCAAGAATCCAAAGCCGATCGATGTGATTACATACAGAGAATTGAGAGAGTTGTCTTACATGGGAGCAACTGTACTTCATGAAGATGCAATCTTCCCGGTACGTAAAGAGGGTATCCCGATCAATATCCGTAATACCAATGCACCGGAAGATAAGGGAACTCTGATCGTAGAAGATACTTGCAGAAAACCTCGTTTTACAATTACAGGTATCGCAGGTAAGAAGGATTTCGCTTCTATCACGATTGAAAAAGCGATGATGAATTCCGAAGTCGGATTCTGCCGCAAGGTTCTGGAGGTGTTTGAAAATAATAATATTTCCATTGAACATATGCCGTCAGGAATTGATACGATGACAATCTTCGTTCACAGAGATGAATTTGAAGAAAAAGAACAGGATGTCATTGCCGGAATCCACAGAGCCGTAGAGCCTGACTTCCTGGAACTGGAATCAGATTTGGCGTTGATCGCTGTTGTGGGAAGAGGTATGCGTGCAACCAGAGGAACTTCCGGACGTATCTTTGCTGCACTCGCACATGCGAATGTCAATGTCAAGATGATCGATCAGGGATCCAGTGAGCTGAATATTATCATTGGTGTCAGAAGTCATGATTTTGATGCCGCAATCAACGCGATTTATGATATTTTCGTAAAAACAATGATTTAGGATCTTGCGTAGATAACAAGAAAGATATTTAACTTTGCAAGTAAGAACATTACAATGCTTGTAAATTGTAATTAAGAATTGGGGAGGCTATTATTAGCAATGAATATTATGTTTTTCCTGAAGCCAAAGAGTGAGCTGGCATATATCTATGACTATCACACACTCCGACAGGCTATGGAGATCATGGAATATCACAAGTATTCGTGTGTGCCGATACTGAATAAAGAGGGGAAATATGTCGGCTCGATCACGGAAGGTGATGTCCTGTGGGCATTAAAAAAGCTGGATATCTTTAATATAAAGGAAGCAGAAGATATCAGTATTATGAAGATCAAACGCCGTGTAGACTATCAGTGTGTAACTGCTGAGTCAGACATGGAAGATCTGATCGGCCGTGCGATGGAACAGAATTTTGTACCTGTTATCGACGACCAGGAACATTTTATCGGTATTATTACCAGACGAGACATTATTGGTTACTGTTATGACAGATTGAAAGAATGTGGGACACAAGATGATCATTGATTTTCATACACATATGTTTCCAGATAAGATAGCCGGGCGTACGCTCGACTATCTTTCTGGCATTTTTGGAGCAAGTCCGTTTGCGGATGGGACATATACAGGACTTTGTAATTCTATGGGAAAAGGAGCAGTTGATATTTCCATTGCACTTCCGGCTGTGACGAAGGTATCGCAGGTTGCATCGATCAACCGGTTTGCATCTGCGTATACGGAAGGACCTGTCATCTCTTTTGGCGGGATTCATCCGGAATGTGAGAATTATAAAGAGATATTAAAAGAAATAAAGAATCTGGGATTGAAGGGGATTAAGCTGCATCCGGATTATCAGGATATGTATTTTGACAATATCCGCTATGAACGTATTATTGATGCAGCATCAGAACTGGGACTGATCACAGTGGTGCACGCGGGTGTTGATCCAAAATGTCCGGAGGATGTACACTGTACACCGGAGATGGCAAGAAAGGTTCTGGATGATGTAAAACCGGAGAAACTGGTGCTTGCACATATGGGCGGCAATGAAATGTGGGGTGATGTGGAACGGTATCTGGTGGGACAGAACGTATATTTTGATACAGGAGTCATACTGAATACAATGCCGCAGGAACAGTTCTTACGGATCGTACATATGCATGGTGCAGACAGGATTCTGTTTGGAACAGATTCTCCGTGGGCAGATCAGAAGAATTTTGTGGCGTTGTTAGAGCATATGCCACTGACAGAGGAAGAGAAGGCTGCCATCTTTTCAGAAAATGCAAAGAAATTGCTGGGAATATAGCAGACAGAAGTAAGAAAAGAAGGCTGCAAAATGTTGATGATACAAAAAATGTAAAAAAATAAAAAATATTCCGGATACCACTTGCATTTTGGAAAAACGTATGCTATTATCTTCTAGTATGCCGCACAGTGAGGTTGAAGTTCTGCTGAAATTATCAGTCAGACACCGTAACTGGCGAGTAATGATAATAGGAGGTGCCATATGTACGCAATTATAGCAACAGGTGGTAAACAGTACAAAGTAGCCGAAGGCGATATCATTAAAGTAGAGAAACTTGGTGTAGAAGCTGGAGAAACTTTTACATTTGACCAGGTTCTTGCAGTAAGTGACAATGGATTAAAAGTTGGTAACCCGACAGTTGCAGGTGCAACAGTTGAAGCTTCTGTAGTTGAGAACGGTAAAGCTAAAAAAGTTATCGTTTACAAGTACAAGAGAAAGACTGGATACCATAAGAAAAACGGTCACAGACAGCAGTATACTGCAGTTAAGATTGAAAAAATCAACGCTTAATATTGGAGAGCATCCATGATTCATGTAACGATCTTTCAGAACAAGTATAAAGAATGTGTAGGTTTTCAGACGGAAGGACATGCTGAATATGCAGATCCAGGACAGGATATTGTATGTGCCGCTGCTTCTATCCTGGTGATTAACACAATCAATGCAATTGAAGAATTTACGGAAGATGACGCGAGTCTGATTTCGGAAGATGAGATGGGAATGATTTCCTATCACCTGAATCATCCTTCAAAAGATGCACAGCTTTTGCTGAACACAATGATTCTTGGTCTGGAACAGATGGTAGATGATGACAACTATGCAGAATATATTGATTTAACATTCGAGGAGGTGTAACAACCATGATGAAATTAAACCTTCAGTTTTTCGCTCATAAAAAAGGTGTAGGTTCTACAAAGAACGGTAGAGATTCTGAGTCTAAGAGACTTGGTGCTAAAAGAGCTGACGGACAGTTTGTAAAAGCTGGTAACATTCTTTACAGACAGCGCGGAACAAAGATTCACCCAGGAATCAATGTAGGACGCGGCGGTGACGATACATTATTCGCACTCGTTGATGGCGTTGTAAGATTTGAAAGAAAAGGAAAAGATAAGAAACAGGTTTCTATCTATCCAGTAGCTTAATTATGAGTTGAAAAAGTGCGTTGCAATGATTAACTTCTTTCGGTTATGATGCAGCGCGCTTTTTTTAACTTCCGTTTATTTATATAGATGAAAGGAATACAGTATGTTTGCAGATAGAGCAAGGATATTTATTAGAGCAGGAAAAGGCGGAGACGGTCATGTGAGTTTCCGGCGCGAGAAGTACGTGGCGAATGGCGGCCCAGATGGTGGAGACGGCGGACGCGGCGGAGACGTTATATTTGAAGTCGATGAAGGACTGAATACACTTCAGGATTACAGACATAAACGAAAATTTACAGCAAAAGACGGCGAACAGGGCGGAAAACGCAGATGCCATGGTGCAGATGGGGAAGATATTGTCCTGAAAGTTCCGGAAGGAACGGTTATCAAAGAATCAGAATCCGGTAAAGTCATTGCAGATATGTCCGGAGATAATCGCAGACAGATCATCTTAAAAGGTGGTAAGGGTGGTCTTGGTAACCAGCATTTTGCAACTGCAACCATGCAGGTTCCAAAATATGCACAGCCAGGACAGCCGGCGAAAGAATTATATGTAGATCTGGAATTGAAAGTGATCGCGGATGTAGGACTTGTAGGATTCCCAAATGTCGGGAAATCTACATTCTTATCACGTGTGACGAATGCACAGCCGAAGATCGCCAATTATCATTTCACAACATTGAATCCAAACCTTGGTGTCGTGGATCTTCCGGATGCGAACGGATTCGTAATCGCTGATATTCCGGGACTGATCGAAGGTGCATCGGAAGGTGTCGGACTCGGACATCAGTTCCTGCGCCATATCGAACGTACCAAACTGATGATCCATGTAGTAGATGCAGCCGGAACCGAAGGACGTGATCCGGTAGATGATATCTATAAAATCAACAATGAGTTAAAAGCATATAATGCGGATATTGCGAACCGTCCACAGGTGATCGCAGCGAATAAGATTGATGCGATCTTTACCGATGATGATCCGGTACAGCGTCTGAAAGATGAATTTGAGCCACAGGGAGTAAAGGTATTCCCGATTTCCGGGGTAACCGGACAGGGTATCAAGGAATTGCTTTACTATGTATCGAACGAATTGCAGCATCTGGAACAGGATACGATCATATTTGAGCAGGAATATTTCCCAGAGGAAGAGATCCCGATGAATGATCTTCCATACACAGTTGAAAAGGAAGACGATATGTATGTGGTAGAGGGACCAAAGATTGAAAAAATGCTTGGTTATACGAATCTGGATTCCGAAAGAGGATTTGCATTCTTCCAGAAATTCCTCAAAGATTCTGGTATTCTGGAACAACTTGAAGAAGCTGGTATCCAGGAGGGTGATACAGTACGTATGTATGGCCTGCAGTTTGATTATTATAAATAAAAGATCAACTGCGGTCCGTTGATTGTGATAAAGAGGAGATTAAAGATGACAACAAAACAAAGAGCTTATTTAAAAGGTCTTGCCATGAATTTAGATCCGATCTTCCAGATTGGAAAGAACAGCATGACACCGGAAGTTACCAAAGCAATCCAGGAAGCACTGGACGCAAGAGAACTGATTAAGATCAGTGTGCTTAAGAACTGTGCAGATGATCCGCGTGCGCTTGCAGAAGTGATTGCAGAACGTACACGTTCACAGGTAGTTCAGGTAATCGGTAAGAAGATTGTATTATATAAAGAAGGCAAAGATAAACATAAGAAGATCGAACTGCCAAAATAAATACAGGTAGGAGATTTGAATGAAGATAGGGATTATGGGAGGAACCTTCGATCCGATCCACAACGGACATTTGATGCTGGGACATGCTGCATATGAGACATTTTCTCTGGATCAGATCTGGTTTATGCCAAATGGAAATCCTCCTCATAAAAAGAGTGAGACAATAAAATCTACTGCTGAGGACCGGATGAAGATGACCAGTCTTGCAATTGCACCGTTCCCAGAGTTTGTGTTGCAGCCGTATGAGGCATTGAGAGAGGAAGTATCCTGCTCTTATCAGACGATGGAATATTTTAAGGAAATGTATCCGGAGGATGAATTTTACTTTATTATCGGCGCAGATTCGCTTATGGCAATTGAGACCTGGGTACATCCGGAGCGGATCTTCCCAACGTGTACGATCCTTGCGACGTACCGTGACGAGATAAAGACGAAAGAAGAGATGGATCAGCAGATCCATCATCTGTCTGAGAAATATGGGGCGCAGGTCCTGCTTATGGAGACACCGCTTATGCCAGTATCCTCTCATGAACTGCGTGCCAGTCTTCAGGCCGGTGAATCTGTCTCGGCATATGTTCCGGATGCTGTGTGCGGTTATATAAAGGAACACCAGTTATACCGGTAACAGCTTTGAAAAAGCATGTGAAAAAGCAAAAGAGGAAAACGATGATGGATGAAAAAATTTTAAAAATACAGCATACGTTAAAGAAAGAACTGGATGAAAACCGCTATCATCATACACTTGGTGTGATGTACACGTCTGCTTCAATGGCCATGCGTTACGATGTAGACGTACAGAAGGCACTTTACGCGGGATTACTGCATGATTGTGCAAAATGTATCCCTAGCGATAAGAAAATCCGTCTGTGCGAGAAATACGGCCTTCCGGTGTCATCTGTAGAAAAGGAAAATCCAAGCCTGTTACATGCCAGACTCGGTGCGTATCTGGCTCATGAAAAATATGGTGTGAAGGATGAAGAAATCATTTATGCGATTGAAAGCCATACAACTGGACGTCCGGGTATGAGCATGTTGGAGAAGATTGTCTACATTGCGGATTATATCGAGCCGGGTAGAAGAGAACTGCCGAATATGGCAGATGTAAGACAGCTTGCTTTTAGGGACATTGATGAATGTCTTTACCGGATTTTAAAAGATTCACTGGTATATCTGGATAGTAAGAATATTACAGTGGACCCTATGACACAGAGAACTTATGATTATTATAAAAAAGAAATGGGAAAGGAGGATTAATATGGATCAGGCAAAAGAAATGGCAAAAATTGCTTTTGAAGCGTTAGAGGATAAAAAAGGTGAAGATGTATGTGCGATTGATATTTCAGCGGTATCTGTACTTGCAGACTATTTTGTAATTGCAAATGGTAACAGCGACAGCCAGGTACGTGCACTTGTTGAGAATGTAGAGGAAAAGATGCACAAAGCAGGCTACGCTGCAAAAGAGACAGAAGGACACAGAAGTGGAGCATGGGTATTGATTGACTTCGGTGATGTGATCGTGCATATTTTTGATAGAGAAAACCGTCAGTTCTATAATCTGGAACGGATCTGGAATGATGGAAAGAAAATTGATGATGTAAATGAATTTTAATAAAAGTTTATTGTTGTAAAAGATTTTATGAAAGCCCCGTGCATATAAAATATAAAACTGATTCCGCTCACTTCGTTCGAAGTTATCTGTTTTATATTTTATATATTGCACGGGGCTTTTGAACGTTATTGATTTTGCAACAACAAATAAAAATTGAATGAACGCTTGAATGCTTGGAATTGTTTGTGTTTAAGCGAAGAAACGGAAGACTCCGATTACTTTTCCCATGATCTGAAGATCACGGACGATAATTGGTTCCAGTGCATCGTTTTCCGGCTGGAGGCGGAAGATGCCTTCTTCTTTGTAAAATCTTTTGACAGTAGCGCTGTCATCGAGTAATGCAACTACAATATCACCGTTATCGGCAACAGAAGATTGTTCAACTAATACGAGGTCACCGTCAAGGATTCCGGCATTGATCATGCTTTCTCCGTGTACCTTAAGCATAAAAGTCTGCTTATTCGGCATGTATTCCATCGGGATAGGAAAGTAGTTTTCTATATTCTGTTCGGCAAGAAGAGGTTCTCCTGCAGCAACATGCCCGATCACAGGTACGTTTACCATCTCTCTGCGATTAAAATTAAAAGAATCATCCAAAATTTCGATTGCACGAGGCTTAGTTGGATCCCTGTGAATGTATCCATTCTTCTCTAAAGTTTCCAGATGAGAGTGGACAGAAGAAGTAGACTTCAGATGTACTGCCTCACAGATATCTCTGACCGATGGTGGAAATCCACGCTCCAGTATCTGGGATTTTATATATTCCAATATTTCTTCCTGCTTTGCACTTATCTTACCTTGTGCCATATGTATGTCCTCCTTAAGTGGGCTTTCTTTCCGTTAATTTTTATATATTTAATGATAACACAGTATATAGGAAAACGCAAACAGATGTTTAGAAAATATGTTCGAAATATAGTATTGAATCTATTGACAAACATGTGTTCGAGATATATAATAAACAGTGCAAGGAACACATGTTCGCAGACAACTGTTTTGAAGAAATGATGGAGGGGTACAGGATGAGCACAAGAAGAATATACTTGGAAGGATTGAAGGAAACTGACGAAAATGCGGATAAAAAGATTTATGCGGGAAACAATTATTCCGGTTATAACAGAGTAAGCATCCGGAGAAAGAGAAGCTTGTATGTGAAGAAGTTATTTGCTGGTTTCTTTTCTATTATCATGATTCTGGGCCTTAGCGCGTTTTACGGAAGTGGTCTTGTGAGTGCACATGACAATGCAAAGGATAATTCAATCAGATATAAATATTATAAAAGCATTCAGATTCATTGTGGAGACACCTTGTGGAATATCGCCGAAGAAAATATGTCAGATGATTATGAGTCGGTTAATGATTATATTACAGAAGTGAAAAAGATTAACAAACTTTCTTCTGATCAGATTCAGGACAGTCAGTATCTGATGGTTCCATATTATAGTTATAATAAATAGTTTGGTATTCTTCAAAACAGAACAAATTTGATATATATGCTGAAAAGGCTTATATATAATATACTCACCCACGGCAATGAATGAAAAATAGTAGTTCATTGCCATTTTTATTATTATGGAATGATAGATGATATGATGGATGAGATAAATAAAACTTTGAAAAAATGGTAGAGAATAGTTTTTTTAAGTAGCTCGTATCTATACGACAAATACCGATTTTTCCAAAAGATGTGGACGAAAAGGACTCATTCTGCTATAATTATACTGTTTTGTAAGGTATTTACGATATGTTTTCTTTACAATATGTTTTGTAAAAATATGTATATATTATACACTTATGCTTTTTATATTTATTATTTTAAGGAGGTTTTTTCTTACATGATTGATTCATCTACAAATCTGGCCAATACATCGTCAAACAAACCGCATAATTATCATGAACAGAGCCAGATTGACCAGACGTTACGGCTCCGTGAAGTTTTGAAGACTTTACCGCCTTTTGTTAAGGACTATTTCCGTGCTATGGAACCGAAATCATCGGCACGTACCCGTATTAACTATGCTTACGATATCCGTGTGTTTTTCCACTTTCTTATGGAAAACAATCCTGTATACAAGAATTATACAATTGACAGATTTACGCCTCAGGATCTTGAAAATCTTGAGCCTGTAGATATTGAGGAATACCTGGAATATCTGAAAGTATACAAGCGTGATGAGGACGGCGAACTGATCACCAATGGGGAAAAAGGTCTGGCACGAAAAATGTCTGCCCTTAGAAGTTTTTATGGATATTACTTCAAGCACCGGATCATTCAGAAAAATCCGACACTTCTGGTAGATATGCCTAAATTACATGATAAGGCAATCATACGTCTGGATACTGATGAAGTTGCGCTGTTATTGGATTTTGTGGAATCTGCAGGCGAACATCTGACCGGGCAGGCACTGAATTATTATAAGAAAACGCGTGACCGTGACATTGCTATTCTCACATTATTATTAGGAACCGGAATCCGTGTATCCGAATGTGTCGGACTGGATATAAAGGATGTAGATTTTAAGAACAATGGAATTATGGTTACAAGAAAAGGTGGAAATCAGATGGTTGTCTATTTCGGTGATGAGGTTGCGGAGGCGCTTAAGAATTATATGGCAGGTGACCGTGAGGCCGCTACTCCCCTCCCCGGCCATGAACAGGCATTGTTTTTGTCAACACAGAGAAAACGCATGGGTGTCCAGGCTGTTGAAAATATGGTGAAAAAATATGCCAGGCAGGTAACACCGAACAAAAAAATCACGCCGCATAAACTGCGCAGTACATATGGTACTTCTCTCTATAAAGAGACTGGGGATATTTATCTGGTAGCGGATGTCCTGGGACATAAAGATGTTAACACGACAAAAAAGCATTATGCAGCGATTGATGATAACCGACGCCGTAAAGCTGCTTCTGCGGTCAAATTACGAGAAATATAAAATGTAATGGAACTTTTTTGTCACAGTGACAGGTGTGTTCTTCTTGTTCATCTATTTTTAATTTAAATGAAAAAAGAATCTCCGGCAACATATAGTAAATAATATATGTCGGAGATCCTTTTATTTATTAGCTTAATTAGATTATAATTTTTTATCTGTAATGTTCTCTTTTAATTCAACCAACTGCTCAATGGCCTTTGCAGTACCATCAATTCCCAGAAGTGAACTGTCAAGGCAGATATTATAGCTTTCGGCAGCTCCCCATTTTTTATTGCTGTAATAATTATAATAGCTGGAACGTCTCTTGTCCGTTTTTTTGATCAAGTCTTTCGCCTTTGCATCTGTCAGATCATAGATACGTGCGATTCTGCGGATTCTGGCATCCATATCGGCATGAATGAATACGCTTAAAACATTATCGAATTCTTCCAATGCATAATCAGCACAACGTCCGACCAGAATACATGGTCCCTCAGACGCTATCTTACGGATTGTATCGAACTGGGCAAGAAAAATCTTATGATTAATTGGCATATCTGTGTAACTGGATGAAGGATACCCGAAAGAATAAGAATCCATAACCAAAGAATACAGAAAACTGTTGGTAGGTTTCTCATCATGTGTCTCAAAAAGTTCTTCACAGATACCACTTTCTTTTGCTGCGCGTTCCAGCATTTCTCTGTCGTATAATTTGATTCCAAGATCTTCCGCAACTTTATATCCGATCTGGCGTCCGGCACTACCATATTCACGACCGATTGTAATGATTGTATTTGTCTTTGCCATATAAATCACGCTCCTAAACAAGAATTAATATAAACATATTATACAGCAAACTTAGACAAATGTATAGAATTTTCTCATAATTCAGTTATAAATATTCCTTAGTCTGTCTAATAGTTCAATGAAATATTCTGGGAGAGGTGCATTTACTTCCAGATATTTTCCTGTGGTTGGATGAATGATTCCAAGTGTGCGTGCGTGCAGGGTCTGCCCCTGTAATCCTTTGAATGGGCATTTTTTCGGACCATAGACCTCATCACCAACCAGAGGATGTCCGATACTTGCCATATGGACGCGAATCTGATGTGTACGCCCGGTTTCAAGTTCGCACTGAATATATGTGTAATCGCCGAATCGCTCCAGAACTTTATAATGTGTGACTGCATCCCGTCCGTTTTTACAATGGGTGCTCATTTTCTTTCGGTCTGTTGGATGGCGTCCGATCGGAGCATTGACCGTACCGGAATCTTCTTTGATATTTCCATGTACGATAGCAACATAGATACGCCGTATAGAGTGTACTTTTAACTGTTCCGAAAGGCTTTGATGAGCTTTATCGTTCTTACATACAACTAATGATCCTGTCGTATCCATATCAATCCTGTGGACAATTCCAGGCCTCATACAGCCGTTAATACCGGACAGCTCATCACCGCAATGATACATCAAAGCATTTACCAGTGTCCCGCTATAATGTCCGGGAGCCGGATGTACGACCATTTGTTTTGGTTTGTTGATCATGATGATATCCTGGTCTTCATAAAGAATATCCAAAGGAATGTTCTCTGGTACGATATCAGGCTCTTTTGCCTCCGGAAGGGTAACTTCCACGCTGTCGCCAAAAGAAAGCCTGTAATTGGATTTCACAGGCTTCTGGTTGACTTTTACATATCCTTCTTTCATAATTTTCTGTATATAAGATCTTGATCTGTCTTCTAATTCATCTGAAAGATAGCGGTCTATCCGCTGGCCTTCTGTATTGCGATCAATGGAAAATTCTTTCAAGGTCGTCCTCCTTATAGTAAATGAGTATTAATATAACCAGCAGAAATGCTGCAACGGTTACATAGATATCAGCAACGTTAAAAATCGGGAAGTTGATCAGCTTGAAGTATAAAAAATCGACTACATAATTCAGACGGATCCGGTCTATACAATTGCCGAAAGCACCGGAAAGAATTAACACTGCACAGATACGAAGCGGCAGATATTTATGTTCTATAGGTACTTTGTGGTAAAACCAGATAACAGCAATTGTAATCAAAAGTACACTGATATAAAAGAATATACGTTGATTTTGCAGCACACCGAAGGCTGCCCCCCTGTTTTCCAGATATTCTAATTGAAATACATCTTTAATCAGTACATAGGCAGACCGATCCTTAAGATGTAATACAACCAGATGTTTTGTAATCTGATCCAATAATACCAGTACAACGATACTTACCAATGCCATTATATAATGTGTGATTCGTTTTGTATTTGTCTTCATGATACTCCTTCTATAAATTAACTGTATAAATTATTTAAATTATTGTCCTAAATGTATTTGCGTACAGAGATCAGGTAGCGTCCTTTTTTTGTTTCTGAGAGAATACCATCATATGCAATACGTCCCATTTTCCTTACAGAGATAATATCATTGTCTTTTAAACGATAACCGTTACTCGTGATAAGTTTTCCATTTACAAAGACTTTTCCGGCTTCAATCTGTGCAGTAATCTTACTTCTGGAAAGTGGATAGGCAAGAGCAAGTACACTGTCCAGACGAATGGAAGATACGGTTCCTTTCAGCTCTTCAAATCTTGGTTCATAATCTACTTTAACCCCTTTTCCTATGGATGTATTTACGTTCGTATGACGAACCACAGTCAGATTATCTGCAATATATTCAGCGAGTTCTTCTTTGACAAAAATCAATCCTTTCTGATCTTCAACAATAATATCTCCAACTTTGGAGCGCTCGATGCCAAGATTCATAAGTGCTCCAAGATAATCCCTGTGTGTAAGATCTTCGGCAAATCTTTTGCTTGACGGAGTGACTTCTATAATCTGAATGGGATATTCATAATCATAATAAAGAGCATCAGGTAGAAAAACAGCCATCTGACGCTCTGATAAGTCATATCCACCATAAGTTTTATACTGAGATAAAAACATGTCTTTTGGTGTGGTATGAAGAATATTTAATTCATTCAAATTAAGAAAGTCGGAAAATATAACAATCCCTCTGTTATATGCCAGTCTGGAGAGTTCCACCAGACGTTTCTGTAACATACTTTCTTCTTTATTCATAATTAAAATCTTGACCTCATAGATGAAGAATCCAGAGAAGTGTTAAGCAAATCCTGAAGATCTCCAGATATATCAACATTTGTAGGTGTTACCAGGAATATGTAATTAGAAATTTTCTGCAGGTTACCACTGATTGCAAATGTAGCTCCTGAAGTAAAATCAATAATACGCTGAGCAATCTCAAGATCCAGTCCCTCAAGATTCAAAATAACGGTACGTCCACTTAATAAAGTCTCTGTAATCTCTCTTGAATCTTCTACAGAAGTTGGCTTGATCACGCAAACCTCCATATTTACACTGCTTCTTCTTGAAGGCTGACGCATCGGAGTTACTTTATTATTAGAGAATGCAGATTTGGACTTCACAGGTGCTGTGTAATCGTCTTCATCGTCTTCATCGAAATCTTTATCATTGTCTTTGGTGTTTTTATGAAAGAGGCTTCTCTTGGGCTTTTCTTCATAATCATCATCATATTCGTCATCGTCGAAGAATTCATCCTCATCGAATTCATCATCTCCGTCGTCTAACTTCATGATACTTAAGAACTTATCTAATACTCCCATTTTTAATAAATCTCCTATCTTCCGTTTATACTTGATGAGTATAATCACGTGCTCCAAAAATTCCGGTTCCCACACGGACCATGGTAGCTCCTTCTTCTATGGCTACCTGATAGTCATTTGTCATACCCATAGAAAGAATACTCATAGTAATATTATCAATGTTTTTCTTTGCGATGTCAACAGATAATTTTCTTAAATGTGCAAAAATCGGTCTGTTTTCTTCTGGATTTTCTACAAATGGAGCAATTGTCATTAATCCCTTTACGCGGATATGAGGAAATCCGGCAATCTTTTCTACAAATTCAGGAACCTCTTCCGGCATGAGACCAAATTTACTTTCTTCTTTTGCGACATTTACTTCAATCAATATATTGGCAATAACACCGTGCTTTTCTGCTTCTTTATCAATTGTTTCTGCGAGTCGGACAGAATCTACAGAATGAATCAGATCAACTTTATCGATAATGTATTTTACTTTATTACGCTGCATATGCCCAATCATATGCCAGTGAATATCCTTTGGAAGGACTTCATATTTAGAAGCCAGTTCCTGTGCTTTGTTTTCTCCGTTTATACGGACTCCAAGGTCATAGGCCTCCTGCAGCATTTCTACAGGTTTTGTTTTGCTTACGGCGATCAGAGTAACTTCATCTCTTTTACGTCCGGCACGGTCACATGCAGCCTGTATATTTTCTTCTACTTTTTCCAGATTTTCTTTTAACATAATTGTCCACTCCTTGTATAATCTGTTATTGTGTGTGTCAGGATATTACATCGCCCTCATGTACGTCCTTACCCGTCAGAGCAATGTGATCATAATTGGAAAGTCCGTAGTCATCACCACTTTGAACAATATAATATTCATCGCTTTCGCACAGAATCTGTACCTGTCGGAATACGGCATAACCACGGTTAATATTATATACACCTTTTAACTTCCAGGTTTTGTTTAACTGGCAGGTATCCGATGAATCAGGCTTTCTAAGTGTTGTATTTTCTTCAAAATCATCAGGATCTATATAAACAGAACCGGTTGATGTATCTCGGTAATAGATATCGACTGATTGGAACTGTGCATTTTCCTTCCCGGTATCGATCAATACTCCTGTGCTGTTGCTGTTACCACCCTGTGTAAGATAGTCTTCTGAGATCACATAAAAATTCTTTTTGGTGACTGCAGATTTTGGTATTTTAAGTCCGGTATGATCTGCCATAATAAGCTCTACATCTACAAAACGATCCTGGGCATAACGAACCATAGAATTATCAAATGCCAGATATCCAAGCCAGGTGCCTTTTACTTTTTTCATGGAAAAAGCTGCTGTCATAGTTTCGTTATCTTTCGGAAAACGGACCTGAACGCTGGAAGCATCAGTTAAATCTTTTACTGATTGTTTACTTAGAGCAATCACAAGTGTCCAGTCATCATCTTTGATCAATTTATATACTGAATCACCGGATTTGATTTTCGTATTATTCTTCTGCTCTTTTTTATTGTAGTTTTCTTTGTTAAGCATATCAGGGGTTATATCTTCTGCTTTTGTATTTTCAAAACCATCTACAGAATAGCTGATAATTCCGTCGGACTCAGCGGTATATACTTTCAAACCATCAAGATCTGATTCCGTCAAAGCCGCGATCTGCGTCTGACGATTCTGATTAGACTTGCCTTCAAGAACTCCGGAAATATTGTTCTTTAAAGTATATACATCCCCAAAGGTTCCGTCGGTATAATTTTCGCAGAAAGTCTGTGTCTTCTGACTGATTGCCGACCGTTCACTGGAGGTTAATTTTTGTGTGTTGTTTGTATTGGTTTCAAATTGAAGTTTCTGGTCAGACAGGGAATACACCTGTGTTTTGGCACCGACTTTGTTTCCTTCTGAAATAAAGTAATTAACATAACCCTTCCCTTTGGAATGTACGACCGTTTCGTTACGAATGGCTAGACCGGTGTAAGAAGTATCTTTTACGATCGAACCCTCACGTACTTCATAAACAGAAATGTGCTTTGCGGTCAGATACATCAGAACCGTCACAAGAAGATAAATAAATATAACCCCAAAAATGACGATTCCGATATTTAAATGTTTTTTCTTTTGATAAACTTTTATATTTGAAGAAGTAATATTTGCAGCCAAAATACGGGCCTCCTATTCTTTGTTGTCCAATAAACGCAATGCCGCTCCATCCAGATAGTTCAGTTTTTTTCCTTGAAAACTATTCTGCTCTTCCATTTTTAAAAGAAGTTCATCACGTAATTTCCACCAACTTGTGTTCCAGTTGCAGAATACGGCATCTTTTTCAGGAATACGGCTAAATAGACGCTCTACGGCAATATCCGGATTTAGATGTTCAAGAAAAGCAATCAGTCTGTTCAGATATTCTTCTTTTTCGCATAGAGATATTGTACCATTTTCATAGTCATCGCACAACCGTGTGTCTTTGGCTATATAGAGAGAATGTGCTTTTACAATCTGAACGGGAAGAGCCGATAATATCTTGGCGGTTTCAATCGAATCATCCATCTCATCTCCTGGCAGATTTAAAATCACATGAGTACAGATATCATAACCATATCTGCTGATACGAAGAACGGCGTCAATATATTCTGCAAGAGTATGACCGCGCGATATTCTTTTCAGAGTATGATAATTTACTGTCTGAAGTCCAAGTTCTATTGTAATCTGAATTCCCGTTGTTTCGCGAATCCTATTTAAAACATCAAGATAATCTTCACGGATGCAGTCCGGACGTGTGGAAATCGCAATTTCTACGATATCAGGAACCTTCGATGCTTCGAGCATATATTTTTGAAAAATATCTAGAGGCATAAATGTGTTGGTATAATTTTGAAAATAAGCAATAAATTTATGGGCATGATATCTTTTCTCTATATATTTCCTTGTGCTCATCAGCTGTTCGGTAACAGAAACAGCTGAATCCATTGCTTCAAATCCGGTTCCGGTTTCTGCACAGAATGAACATCCTGCGCCTGAAATACGATTTGGGCACGTGACAGGAAGATTTACCGGTAATTTATATACTTTTTCTCCATATCTTTTCTTTAAATATTTTGAATATGGATAATATCTTTCATCGATATCCATTATATAAATCCTTTCTCTGATATGTGTATAATCTTTCCTTTTATGGTAATACTATTATCATTCGATAAAAGGAGGATTCTTACATGAAATGGTTTGATAACACTGCTTTAACGCTGGTGATCATAGGCGCACTTAACTGGTTGCTGGTCGGTATTTTTAAACTGGATATTGTAGCCGTGATATTCGGAAATCTTACATGGCTGTCCAGAATTATTTATACAATTATCGGACTGTGCGGTTTATATCTCATCAGCCTTTATGGAAGAATTGGAAGTTCATCCTAAAAAAGGGGTATCCGTAATTTGGATGCCCCTTTTGTTTGGGTATACAAGAGAACTTGCCACCGGCAACTTCTCTTGTATACTTTGGTATGAAAAGTGTCTGCGACATATTCTTATGCATCAATTATTTTCAGGAATTGCTTCTACAATTGCTGTCATATCTTTGTAAAGTAAAGGTTTGGTATCAGCCTTCATTACGATTGATATATACGGATGGTCATTTTTATCTTTTGTAAGCAGAATTAAACAGTTTCCTGCCAATTGAGTTGTACCGGTCTTTCCGCCGATTACAGTTACATTATCAGGCTTCTTGGCATCTCCCGTTGCATAAAAGTTTGTTGGTTCCCATGTGATGCTCCTTACCGTTCCATCGTTTCCGGTAATCTTTGCGGTGTGAGATTTTTCCATGATAATTTTTACAAAATCATCATGTTTGATACATTCATTAAATATTAAATATAAATCATATGCCGTTGTATAGTGGTTATCATTGTGAAGTCCGTTGGAATTTACAAAATGTGTGCCGGTTGCCATTAATTTAGCTGCTTCTTTATTCATCATTTCAGCAAATCCATCCATACTTCCGCCGACATATTCTGCTATAGCAGTAGCATTATCATTACCTGAATGTAATAACAGACCATATAATAAATCGGATAAAGTAATTTTATCTCCAGCTTTTATTCCACAAGTTGCTTCATCCGCAGCAAAACTGTTCATATCCGCATTCTGGGAAACGGTTACAACATCGGAAAGATCCGCATTTTCTAAGGCTACAAGTGCCGTCATGATCTTTGTTGTACTTGCAGGATATATTTTGTCAAACATTTGATAAGAAAAATCTACTTTCTTTCTGTCCACATCAAACAGCGCAGCAGAATGTAATGTATTAGTCTCATCCGAAGATATGCCACTGAGACTGATATCACCGGAAGCTACACATAAATCTGAAGCAAATAATTTTCCGGTGTAAAGGTCTTTGTTATAATTTTCTGCCTCGTATTCAGCGACTACATTCTTCGTTCCAAGCAGATCTGTAATTCCACATCCGGTTGCCATGACAACCGGTAATAACAGTACAGAAATTAATTTTGAATATTTACCGATACATTTCACGCCAGTCCAAATCTCCTCTGTCAATTGCCAAAATAATAATCTCTGCTGTTGCAAGGTTCGTAGCCAACGGGATATTATAAGTATCACACATCCGAATCACGTCATTTAAATCTGGATCATGTGGCTTTGGATTAGAGGGTTCTCTTAAAAAGATAAGCGCATCAATGTCATTTTGCGCAATCTGAGCTCCCAGCTGCTGTTTGCCACCTAAAGGACCGGCAAGATATTTATGAACTTTCAGGTTCGTAACTTCTTCAATTAATCTTCCGGTCGTTCCTGTAGCATAAAGACTGTGTTTGCTTAAAATTCCTCTATAAGCGATACAGAAATTTTGCATCAATGCTTTTTTTGAATCATGTGCTATCAGACCTATATTCATATCATTCACTCCTTACTGGTATTTTTTCGGTTGTAATCCTACGTTCAAGACTAATCCAATTCCAATATATAAACTTACAAGAGAAGTCAGCCCATAACTTACAAAAGGTAATGGAACTCCGGTATTTGGCAAAATTTTGGTGGCAACACCAATGTTGATAAAACTTTGTATGCCGATCAGGCCGCCAACACCGCAGCATATGATTCTTCCTGCAAGGTCTTGCGATCGTATCCCAACTAAGATACATTGTATCACAATCAATAGTAATAACGCAATAATTATACACCCTCCGACAAAACCTAATTCTTCTCCGATGATTGCGAAAATAAAGTCTGTCTGAGGTTCCAGAATGAAATTACCGTTTTTTACGGAAGTAGTTGTATTGTTATCCAGTCCTTTTCCTGTTAACTGTCCGGATCCTATAGCCATTACAGAATTTTTCTGCTGATATGCTTCATCACTTTCATATTTTTCCGGTTCAATGAAAGCAAGGATACGTTTCTGCTGATAATCTTTGAGGATTTTCTGATTCGGCTGAACAACAATACTCAAAAATATTACTGCGATCGGGACTAGTATAATCAATACCGTACCGATAAACTTATAACTGAGTCCGGCAATATAGATCATAAGGCAGATCATAAGTGCCGTACATATCGTAGTAGATAAGTTTGGCTCAATTAAAATTAAAGCAAGAGGAATTCCTGCCAGAACGGCATATTTAATTAATGTAAACTTATCATTAATATCCTCTTCATGTTCCATCAGGAATTTGGCAAAGAAAATAATAAGCAATATTTTTGCCAGTTCAGATGGCTGGAACTGAATAAATCCTACTTTAATCCAACGGGTTGCCCCATTTACATTTTCTCCGAATAATTTTACAGCTGCAAGCATAATGATAGACAATGCATACAAAACCCAGTAAAAATTCATAATCCACATGTAATCAATTAAGGAAACAACAATCATTGCAGTAAAGCCTATGATAACACCAAGAATCTGTTTGCTCTGAAGTGATTCCTTTGCACTGCCGACAACTAAAATACCCAGAACAGACAAAATCCCGACAAGTGTTACGATTCCAAATTTGTAATTTTTTAAATTGTATGGTTTAGTAAATCTATGTGATCTCACGTTTCTTCTCCTGCTATTTTTATCACTATCTGTGAACGGTTAATCTCTACCTGAAAATCATCTTCTGTAAGTTCCATATATTTGGAAAGTGTTTCGTATAAATCTTTGCAAATATGTTCATAAGCCGAAGGAGTACATTGTACACGATCTGATATGACCAACGTGCGCAGACGATTCTTTGCAATGGATACGGAAGAGTTTTTCAGCATAATAAATCCTCCTAATTCTTCCTGAAAGCATGGGCAATTCTGGAAAATACCCCTTTGCCTGTGTCAAGATTCATAAAAGAGACTTCCGTGCCCGTGATTCGTTTGCAAATGTTAAGATATCCCTTTCCGGCTTTTGAATCCAATCCGATTACCGGTTCCCCCTGGTTCGTTCCTATTACAACCTGTTCGTCATCAGGAAGGATCCCAATCAGCGGAACGGCAAGAATCTCTGTGACATCGTCAACCGACATCATATCTCCTCTTTTCACCATATCCATCCGGATACGATTAATGATAAGATCGATTGTACGGATCTGGTTCTGTTCCAGAAGTCCGATGATACGGTCGGCATCACGGATGGATGATACTTCCGGAGTTGTAACTACAAGTGCACGGTCAGCACCGGCAATTGCATTTTGGAAGCCCTGCTCAATTCCTGCAGGACAATCCAGAAGTATGTAATCGAATTCTTCTTTTAATTCTGCGGTGAGTTTCTTCATCTGCCCCGGAGAAACTGCGGATTTATCTTTTGTCTGTGCGGATGGCAGTAAATAAAGATTCTCATATCGGCTGTCTCTGATCAGTGCCTGTTTAAGCCGGCAGCTTCCCTCAACAACATCAACAAGATTATATACAACCAGATTTTCCATGCCCATAACAACATCAAGGTTGCGAAGACCGAGATCAGTATCAATAATCACTACCTTTTTGCCAAGCTTAGATAATCCTGCACCTATATTTGCCGTTGTTGTTGTCTTTCCAACACCGCCTTTTCCTGATGTAATTACAATAACTTCGCCCATGAATAACTTCCTCCTATAACTGGTTTTACTTTAATCCCTCCGATCCGCAGTTTTTTAGGCTGCATATGGAGTGCTGCTATGACAGCATCTGTCCTGCCGGCGGCACCTGCAATCACGGTTCCGTATATAGTACCTGTCACGATTACATTTCCTTTTGATGCAACCGTTGCACCCTCTTCAACATCTCCGATGATCACGATGCTCTGTTCCGACTCCAGAACCTGTCTTCCTCTTAATGTACCTTTATAGAACTGTCCGTCCCTTTCATGGATAGCTTCAAGGCTTTCGTCCAGTAATTTTTTATGGACTTGTTCTGTAGCAGTATTCTTTTCAATAATGCATAGTATTTCAATACCGGCAGCTGATTCAATCGCTCTTGTCAGCTGCCGCTCTTCTTCTTCTGTGAAAGAACGGCCTTCATATTCTACCGCCATTTTTGCATGATTAAAAAATTTGGCGGCAGATTGAAATTTGTTTTTTACGTCATCAAGCAATTCTTCAAATGAATTGTCGGAATTAAAATAAATCGTAATGCCGTATTTGTTGCTCTTGATGAGAACATCATCTTTCACATAGAATCATCCTTTCTTTAATCTCCACCGTTTAATCCGGTTCCGATATTGGAAGCCTCTCCGGTGATCAGTTCATTTTCCGGAGTAACTTTATAATAATATTCCATGACATTATTACCAACTTCAGCTGCAAAAGTTGAACTGTAACCATTGGCGATACGTATTGCAAATGCAATCTGTGGACTGTCACTAGGAGCAAATCCTACAAAAAGACCATGATCCGGGTGAGTCTGACTTTGCTGAGCTGTTCCTGTTTTACCGGATAATTGTACACCGCTGGCATTTAATTTTGTGAAAATATCTTTGTCTTCGGATGTTACCACTGCTCTCATACCTTCGTGAACTGCCTGCCATGTAGTAGATGATACATCGGTTACTTTATTTTTTACTTCCGGTGTATAATCTTTTACTGTCTTTCCTTTCGGATTAGTCACTTTGTCTAAAAGACTTAAATTATATACAGTACCCTTATTTGCAACAGCTGTAATATATCTTGCCAGCTGACTGGTTGTATAGTTGTTGGTTCCCTGTCCGATAGCGGATAATACAGAGTTGTCATCGGAAATCTGCGGATCTGATTCCGGAATTTCCATACCGGAAGTATCTCCAAGTCCGAATTCTTCTGCATATTTCTGCAGTTTTGCAATTCCTCTTTCACTTGAATAGTAATTCTGAGTACTCTTTCCGTCAGAAGTATCATTATCTAATTTTGAATCGCCTGTACTGTTAAGGCCAAGTCTGTATCCGACTTCATAGAAGAAATCATTACAAGAATGTTGAATTCCCTGCGATACATTCAGGTTGCCATGAGCAGACGGATAAATCCAGCACTTTGGATTTGGTGTAACTTTTTTATATACACCTGCGCACGGAAGGTAAGTATTTACATCAATAACACCTTCTGTCAGACCGGTGATAGCAGATAACGGCTTATAGGTAGAACCTGGTGCTGTTTTTTCCTGAGTTGCATTATTATAAAATGGACGAGACTGATTTGTAAGCAGTTTACTATAATAATCGGAGTCCATAGTATTTGCAAGACGGTTGTTGTCATATCCCGGATATGATACACAGGCCAGTACTTCACCAGTATTCGGATCTGTTGCAACTAAAGATCCGGTACATGGTTCAAGTCCAAGCTGTCCCGGGGTAATTTCCAGTGATTGGATCTTGCTGCGGATAAAATCATAAGCACCGATGCTTCCGGCTTTTAAGCTGTCGTACTGATTATCTTTTTTATCCAGAATATTCTGCTCATATAACATCATACATATCTGTCTGCCGGTAATAGTTCCTGATTTTATCATATAACGGTAGATCAGTTTGTCAAAATTGTTATCGGTATTTATATAATCCAGAATATAATTTATGATTCCCTGATATACTTCTCCGGAATCGGAATATTGTTCGTTGGATTTTATATAGTCTTTTAATAAAGAAGTATCTATCCAGTTCTTTGAAATTGCATAATTCAAATACGTATAAACATTAATAGATTCTTCATCTTTCCAGGCTTTATACGTAGCATCTTTGGTATCAATGGATTTTGACATCAAGACGCCTGTACCGTTAGTCAGTACATCAGATACCAGGTATGTCAGATACGCCTGGACTTCTTTTGGCTGATCTTTGTATGCGGCAGCTTTTGAATCATTCAGCACTTTTGTCAGTGTATTTTTAACTTCTTCTTTTCTTATAGAAAATGCAGAGGCAACTTCTTTTTCAGCTTCTCCGGCATCGGGATCCGTAAAGTGTGTCATGTCAAGCACATCATTATTGATCATTGCGTTATATACATCACCGATCGGGATGATAACGTCACTTCCATCTTCTACCTTATTGCGGTCAAAATCAAGAGAGTTCTGAATTTTGGCGAGAAGAACTCCTGCAAGTTCCTGCTCGAGAATATTGTAGGCAGCTTTCTGCAGATTGGCATCAATCGTCAGATAAAGATCATTCCCGGCTTTCGGATTTGTTCCTTTTACGGTTTTGATAACTTTACCTACGTTGTTAACATAGAGTTTCTCGCTTCCTTTTTTACCCTGAAGCTGAGAATCCATCGCCTTTTCAAGTCCTGCTTTACCTACAGTATCAGTTTTGCTGTATCGTTCCTGATCGGCATCGCTTAAAGCATCATACTCTTCCTGCGAGATCTGACCGGTATATCCGATAATATTTGCAAAACATTTACTGTCAGCATACTTACGGAGTGATTCTTCTTCTACATTGATCCCTGATAATTTGTCCAGATTTTCCATAATATCTGCAACTGTGGCATCGCTGACATCTTCAGCGATTGTGGTTGAAATATATTTCTGATAACTGTTCAGCCAGATCTGATAACGAATATTGATCAGTTTTAGTACAGTGGACTTGTCCATCTCCTTTTCATTAATTCCGAATTTTTGTTTATCCGTACAGAGATAATGAATAAGTTCATCTGCCGTTGTTGCTTTCTGTTTTTTAGAAAGCTGGTCGATGGTTGATTTTCCATATACATCGGCAATAAAACGTAATTTCTGAGTCTCATTTTGCGCAACAAACTGATAATTGTTATTACTGTCCAAAATGATTCCGAAGTTATTGATAACGGTATCTCCGTTCGATTCGACCATTTTAATAACAGAAGAAATCGTCTTGTTCAAAACTTTATTCTGTTGTGCTATGCTGTCATAAGATCCGTTATCTTCGATTGTAACGGAATATGCCAATTCATTATATGCCAGCAGATTACCGTTCCGGTCATAGATATTACCACGGGTACCCTGTATTTCTTTTGTTTTCTGAATCTGCAGTTTATAATCATCAAGATATTCCTGCCCTTTGACAATCTGAAGATAGAATATTCTCTGTACCAGGATTGCCGATGTAATACAAAAGACAATAATTAATACAAATATTCGAGATTGTACGAATTCTGCAATGCCGGATTTGATCCGTTCCCATAAACTATACAAATTTACTTGCACTCCTTTGCTCTTCTGCTTCCAGTTTCTTGTTAATGTGTAATATGATCTGATACAGAATCAAAGTAACCAGAATGGTATACACAAGTTCTGGCATAATGATCTGTCTCAGGTATGCTTCAAAAGCAAAATCCCCCTGCAAAAGATACATACAGAAGTATGTAACTAAACCGTATATCAATTCACTGATCGCAATAAGTGCGATAGGAAGTTTGATATCGTCATCGTAAAAGAGTCTTCGAAATGACCCGTTCATGTAACCAATTACCGAAAAAAGCAGGGTGTAAAAACCGAGAGTGTTTCCCCAGAATACATCTGTCAGGAAACCGGACAGAAATCCAACGGCAAGGCCCTCTTTTTTCCCTCTCATAAATCCGAACGAAGAAGTAACGATAATCAACAGATTGGGTTTGATCGTTGCGAATGCCAATCTGTGAAAAACGGTACATTCTAATAAAAAGCAGATAATGATAATGAAAAATGTGATAAGTTTTCTTTTCATATGCTACTCTCCCTTGGTGCTTCCGGATTCCTGTTTGATGAGTTCGCTTTTGGTCGTTGTAATAACAAGAACCTCCTGAAGTTTGCTGAAATCAACAGCAGGTGTAATGTATCCGGAACGTGTCAGGTTATTGGAATCTACTTTTACATCACTGACATATCCGATAAAGAGTCCCTGAAGAAATCTGTCGCTGACATGCGAAGTAACGACTTGTTCTCCAACTTCAATCTTATTATCATTATTAGCAAGCTTTTCAAAACGGATTCTTCCATTTTCCATCTGTTTTAAATCACCTCTTACCACACAGGTATCTGAAGTAGAAAGAAGCATTGCACTGATATTACTTTCATCATCTATAATAGAACGTACCCGGGCGTAATGAGGTCCGACTTCTGTTACAATTCCCACAAGGCCGCTGCCTGCAAGAACATTACAGTTTTTCTTGATTCCGTCTTTGCTCCCTTTGTCGATCGTAAAGTCGCTGAACCAGTTAGAACCGCTGTTGGAAATTACATGTGCGCCGATTTTTTTATAATCCGAATAATTTTCATCGAGTTTATATAATTCACGGAGTCTTTCTAGTTCATACTGATCCTGACGGAGTCTGGTGTTGTCTATTGTAAGATCATCTACTTTGGATTGTAATTTTTTGTTTTCCTTTTTCATATCCTGCAGTGTCTCAAAATTATCGGAAAGATCGCTCATATAACGTCCTACATATCCGATACCTTTTTGCATAGGAATTACTGTATAATTTGCAATGAAACTGATTGGTCCGTTCCCTCCGGTAATACGTTCTACCCCCATCAGAATAACACAGATGACGATTACGATGATCAGCCAGTATTTACTTGGAAGGGAAGATTGATTTTTTGTCTTCATTATCTCATCCACCTATAATTATCTTCTATCATTGAAAATGTAAGTTTTCTCAAATCTTTTGACATAATAATACGCTTCAGCCCATTTACCGCACAGGTATCCGGTTCCAGAGCTGTCCTTGATTTGATTCCAACCATCTGCTCGATATATATTTCGAGGCCTGGCATATTTGCAAGTCCACCTGTGAGGAAAATCCCGTTTTCATAAATTGCTTTGCGAACCTCAGGAGGTGTCCTGTCTAAAAGAGAATGTATTGCTTTTACACATTCAAGCAGAGGGTCCTTCATTGCCGCACGGACAAGCATAATAGAAATAGGCTTTCGCATCGGTACACCTGTGATCAAATCTCTTCCGGCCACCGATAATATAGAATCGGAATCGCCCGTAAATACATTGAAATTTCTTCGAAGTACTTCTGCCGTCTGCCGTCCGATCAAAAAGTCGTGACTGTGTTTTACAAGATTGATGATCCCCTGGTCAAACGTCAGACCGCCGACCTTTACAAGGCGGTTTAAAACCATACCTCCACCGGCCAGTACAGATAACTCGGTTGTTTCGCCTCCAAAATTCGCAATCATGATACCTTTTGTATTCTGAATATCAAGATTCAGACCTACTGCATCAGCAATAGACCGCTCTACAATGTTTACTTCTTTTGCTTTTGCCGTTGAATGGATTACCAGATCAAAGAATGCTTTCTTTTCTACTTCTGTTACATCCGTTGGAACAGCAATCACATATTCAGAACCACGCGAAAACTGACGTCCCCTTTTTAACAGGTTCTGAAGCAGGAACTGCATGTCATTAAATCTGGAAATGACACCTGCCTCCATAGGAAATGTGATTTCTATATTGGATGGTGCTTTTCCATACATACTGAATGCATCATCTCCAACTGCAAAAATATCGCGATCCCGGTTATCTTTAAATGCAATTACATTTTTCTCTTTCCAGATCGTATCTTTTTTCTTATCGTAGACCTTTATATCATAAGAACCAAGGTCCAGCCCGTATACATTTCTTGCCATCTGACAGAATCCTTTCTTCTATCTTGTTTGCAGAATTTACAGCATGCCCTCCTCACGAAAACTCATATAGCAATTATTGCCAATAATAATATGATCTAACAAATCAATTCCTATAAGCGCACCCGCATCCAGAATTCTTTTTGTTGTCAACATATCTTCACGGCTTGGAGTCGGATCACCACTTGGATGATTATGTAAAATTATAATTGATACCGCATTCTTCTGCAATGCTTCTATAAAAAGCTCTCTCGGTGTAATAAGGGATGCATTTACTGTCCCTTTTGAAATATTGGTTTCGCCGAGAAGCTTTGCCTTCGAGTTTAACATTAATAATTTCATATGTTCCTGTTTCTCGTGTCTTAAATCTTCCATATAATATTGTGCAATCGTTTTCGGTTCGGTAAAACATACGGTTTCTTCATATGAAGCTTTGGAAAGCCTTTTTGCAAGTTCCGATATACAGGATATCTGAATTGCTTTTACCTGACCGATTCCCTTGATCTTTTTCAAACGTTCAACATTAAACTGGTGAATCCCGAGGATTCCGTTTTCGCCGGCATGATACAGGACCCTTCTTGCAAGGTCTACTGCATTTTCACCCTGAGTTCCTGTTCTTAATAATACCGCCAATAATTCAACGTCACTTAAACTGTCCGCTCCCAGACGTGCACATTTTTCATATGGCCGCTCGTCTTTCGGCATTTCTCTCATGGTATTAGATTGATTCATATTTTCTTTAGATTCGCACGACGTTCACAGAAGTAAAGTCAGGGACCTACCTTTCTGTAAACTATAAGAAACGATATATGATAATGGAAAGAATCACGCCAATGATACTTGCCATGGTTATCTTTATCGACAGACCAAATGTTATGACTAACACTCCCAGGTCCAGGACGATCGGCTCGTCTATTCCAAAGGATTGTCCATAACTCAGCCAGGATAAGGCCGGCACCCCTTTTGCCAGCGTCCCGATAAAGCCACCAAGAACTACTCCTGCCAGAATAAGCAGAAATAAAGCCCAGGCGTTCTTACTCCCTGCACCTTTCATATGTACTCCTCCTCGTTTTTCCTATCTAAAAAACTCAATACATTTTATCACATTTCAGAAAAAGTGTATAGGTTTATGATATTAAAAAATTCTTAAACTTCTTTTCGATTTTCTACATAAAGTGAGCATATTTCATAAAAAATTTTTATTTTTTTGTCTCTAACGGGCGATATGTGCCGGCAATCATTTCGGCAATTTTTATTCCATCCATGGCTGCAGATGTAATGCCGCCGGCATAACCCGCGCCTTCTCCACAAGGATAGATTCCGCGGATCTCGCTTTGCAGAGAATCATCTCTTATGATTCTGACCGGCGAAGATGTTCTGCTTTCAACTCCTGAAATGACAGCATCCTTTCTTGCATATCCAGGAAGCTTCTGATCAAATATGCATACCCCTTCCTGTAATGAATCCGCAATGATCTCAGGAAAAATGCGTCTGACATTAGCAAGCTGATACATACCTTTTATCTGTGGAATAATATTACCTAATTTTTGCGAAGGTATATTTTTACAAAAATCACCGAATAACTGTACCGGAACCTTGCCATTTCCTTCCCGATATGCATTTTCTTCTAATTTTCTTTGGAATTCAACGCCGGCAAGTGGATGGCTGCTTCCAAAATCTTCCGGGGTTACGGTAACGATAACGGCGGTATTGGCATTCTGTCCGTCTCGCTTGCTATAACTCATTCCGTTAACAGCAAGGCGATGAGGTTCGGAAGAGGCATTTACTACATATCCACCGGGACACATACAAAATGTATATACACCTCTTCCGTTTTTCAGATTTGCCGTAAGTTTATACGGTGCTGCGGGCAGAAAGTCCGGATAATACTCTCCATATTGATCTTTATTAATCATTTCCTGAGGATGCTCCATGCGGACTCCTACTGCAAATGCTTTTGGCTGCATAGGTACTTCGTGTTGGTGCAGCATGGCAAATGTATCACGGGCACTATGACCGATTGCAAAAACAGCAAGCTCTGTATCGAGAACATATTTTTCCTGCTTTTTGAGATCGTATACTTCTAATTTGCGGAGCACTTTTTTGTTCCCTGTTGTAACGGTCTGGATATCAGTGACCTGTGAATGAAACCGTACTTCTCCGCCATGCGCACAGATACATTCACGCATTTCTTTTACAACCCGGGACAAAATATCTGTTCCTATATGCGGCTTGCTTTGATATGTGATCGCTTCCGGAGCACCATGTCTGGCAAAGATGCGGAGAACTTCGTGGTTCCGCCCTGATTTGTCTTTAACAAGAGTGTTAAGTTTTCCGTCAGAGAATGTTCCGGCACCGCCTTCACCGAATTGAACATTCGATGAAGGGTCTAATGTTCCGGTCTTCCAGAAGGTTTCTACGTCTTTAGTGCGTTGATCGACATCGGCCCCTCTTTCCAGAAGGATTGGCCGGTATCCGTGGATTGCAAGCATATATCCGCAGAATAGTCCCGCAGGTCCGGTTCCGATGATAACAGGACGGTGCTTGAACTCTCTGGTTCCGTTTGCAGGAAAGTTATAAGCATCTTCTTTCGCCTGAAATTGAATCTGATTACTCTTGATGCTTTTTTTGATTTTTGCCTCATCTTTTACCAGGACATCCACGGAATAAACATAATAAAGATCTGGCTTTTTACGTGCGTCAATGGACTGGCGTCTGATCTTGTATCCCTGAAGATATTCTTTTTTCATATGAAGCGTTTTCAAAATCTTTCGTTCCAGATCTGATTGTGTATGTGCAATGTTTAATTTTAACTGATTGATCCGTATCATGTTTTACTCCTTTTTGTTATCTTTGTAAAAATCACTGCGTATCCGCAGCTGCTTTGCCGGCCAGATAGCCGGTTGCCCATGCCCATTGAAGATTATAACCACCGCAGATTCCATCTGCATCCAGAAGTTCGCCTGTAAGATACAGGCCTTTTATATATCTGGATTCCATTGTCCTGGCACTAAGCTCTATAGTGGAAATCCCTCCTGCACACACTTGTGCATTGTCAAAACCGTTAGTAGTATCAATTAGTACTACGTTTCGCTTGACCGCTTGCACAAGGCTTTTGAACTGCGTTTCGGACAACTCTTGAACCAGCGTGTGCATACGGATGCGGGCCTGCTCTAAAAATCTCGGTATTAGTTTCTGGTGGAAGATCCCAAGAAGATAATCCGCACAGGTCATTTGCTCCCGCCCTTCTTTTCTTTCTAAAAGAAAGGATAAAAATTCGTTTTCTGACATCTCAGGCAGAAAGTCAATTTTAACCTTTGCATTTTGCTTGAGATATAAAGCTTTCGCAACATAGCGGCTGATTTGAAATACAGGAATTCCGGAAATTCCATACGCTGTAAGCTGTAATTCTCCGCGGTCAGAAGCAATGGCTTTCCCGTCACAGATTGCGGTTACGGAAGCATCGGTTCGGACACCGGCTGCTTTGGCAAATGGATTTTTCCTGACCTTAAGCTGTACCAGCGCCGGAACCACGGGAACCATTGTATGTCCCAGGCCCTTTGCCAGTGTGTATCCGCTGCCATCAGATCCCAGTTTTGAACTGGCCTTTCCACCACAGGCCAGAATTACAGCATCCGCTTTCTGTTTTCCTGTATTTAGCTTTATCATAAAGCCGGACGATATCGGGGTAATATCCGTTACCTGAACACCGGTAAGAATTTTGATGCCAAGCCGGTGAAGTTCCAGTTTTAATAATTCCAGAACGGTAGATGCCTGATCTGAATGTGGATAGACATAATTTCCTCTTTCTTTGACCATAAGTCCGAGAGATGAGAAAAAGCGTATGGTATCTTCATACCCAAACTGCTCTAACACTTCTTCAACAAATGGAATATTTTCACTGCGGTAATAAGAAGATTTCATATCTTTGTTCGTCAGATTACACCTTCCGTTTCCTGTTGCGAGAATCTTTTTCCCGACAGAATCTTTTTGCTCATATATCGTAATCTGAACTTTTGGGTTTGATCTTGCGGCTGCAATCGCAGCTGCAAGACCGGAAGCACCGCCGCCAATGACTGCTATTTTCTTCATCTGCAAATCCTCTTTTTCTGCATAGATTTTTATAAATTTATAAGGTTACGATTCCTGCGCGGACCAGATATTCTAAAGACATCAGAATTCCCAGTTTTGCATGTGGCCAGGTAAGTCCGCCCTGGAAATATACCGCATATGGAGGCTTGATCGGACCATCTGCACTCAATTCAATAGACGATCCCTGGACAAATGCACCGGCGGCCATAATAACATCCGAATCATATCCAGGCATCGGCCACGGTTCAGGTGTAACATAAGAATCCACCGGAGCGGCCGCCTGAATTCCTTTGCAGAATTCAATTACACCTTCGGGAATTCCGAATTCTACTGCCTGAATAATATCATGCCGGCTTTCTGTCCCGTTTGGAATTACAGGGAAACCAAGTTTTTCATAAATATTTGCTGCAAAAATTGCGCCCTTTAATGCGGATGCAGATACTGTCGGCGCAAGGAATAATCCCTGATAGAAATCCTTCATCACACCAAGCGATGCGCCTACTTCTCTTCCGAGTCCAGGAGAAGTCAGGCGATATCCGCAGGCATCAATTAAATCTTCACGTCCTGCAATATATCCACCGATCGGAGCAAGACCGCCGCCCGGATTTTTGATCAGAGATCCAACGGTCATATCTGCTCCGACATCACTTGGCTCAATTGTTTCAACGAATTCGCCATAACAGTTATCAACCATACAGACAAGATCCGGTTTGATCCCTTTTACAAATGTGATCAGTTCTCCAATCTGTTTTACGGAGAAACTTGGCCTGGTCTGGTAACCTTTGGAACGTTGGATTGCTACCATTTTTGTCTTATCATTGATTGCTTTTTTGATGTTTTCATAATCAAAAGTGCCATCTGCCAGAAGGTCTACCTGGGAATATGAGATGCCATATTCAGCAAGCGAACCGTTTGACGGCCGGATACCGATCACTTCTTCCAAAGTATCATACGGTTTTCCGGCAGGTGCCAGAAGTTCATCTCCGGGTCTTAGATTTGCCGCAAGTGCGAGTGACAGAGCATGTGTTCCGCAAGTGATCTGCGGACGTACAAGTGCGCTTTCTGTGTGAAAAATAGACGCATATACTTTTTCAAGTGTATCTCTGCCCTGATCATCATAACCATATCCGCTGGCATAATTAAAACATCCGGCACTGACACGGTTGTCCTGCATGGCTTTTATTACTTTCAACTGATTGTATTCTGCAATCTCATCTATCTTTTCGAATCTGTCTTTCAGATTTTTTTCTATATTTTTTCCAAATGAAAGGACTGTTTCACGAATGCCCATTTCATTATAAATTGTGTTCATTGGTATCATAATTGTCTGTTATCCTTCTTTCTGAAAAATTTATCATCTGTTTATTTTGCATCTAAAATTTTAAACCGCAGGGATTCGCACATCGCATCAAACGTCGGATTGATGGACGGAATGCGGCGAAGCACATTTTCCGCTTCTCGGTATCTTTCCATATCATATAAGAGCGAAGCTCTGTTAAGATCGAACATGGCCCTCTCTCCCTCGTACTTGATCAGCGGTTCCAGTCCGAGAAGTTCGCGATATGCAAATGCTGTATCCTGATTGCGTGAATAAATTTCCATTAATTCATTCATTTTTCGCAAAAACTTTGATTTACCCCTCAGTTTTTTCTTTAGCATATTTTTCCCTCCAGATGTGAAATCATTGCTTCTAAGATTTTTTCTTCGTCATAATCATATTTTTCTTTTTGGATCCATGTGACCTGCCGCTCACGCCGGAACCAGGTAAGCTGTCTCTTGGCGAAATGCCGGGTATCGCGTTTGATTGTATATACTGCTTCGTTAAGAGCATACTCTCCGTCCAGATATGCCAGTATTTCTTTGTATCCTAATCCCTGCATTGAAACCATCTCTTTGGTACAGCCCATCTCTTTCAGCCGTTTTACTTCTTCAACAAGCCCTTCGCTCATCATCTGATCCACACGTCGGTCAATTCTCTGATAAAGCTGTTCCCTTGGTGCGTTGAGAACAAAATAAACAAATTCATACGGAGACTCTTTCTGACGCTCTTCTTCATTGTGTCTGGACATTTTCTGACCGGTCTGATGATAATATTCAAGCGCACGGATCACACGTTTTATATTATTGGCATGAATATCTTCAGCGGACTTTGGATCAATTTCGCGTAACATATTGTGCAGATATTCCGCCCCTTTTTCTTTTGCCAGATTTTCCAGGTCTTGACGATAATTGTCATCCTGTGAAGTACTGGTAAAATCAATGTCATATAGTAATGCCTGGATATAGAATCCGGTCCCTCCTACAATGATTGGAATGTGACCGTTAGCGTAGATTTGTTCCATAGCTTTTTTTGCCATCTGCTGGAAACGGACTACATGGAATTCGTCCCATGGCTTTAATTCGTCTACCAGATAATGAGGAATCCCCTGCATCTCTTCTGGACGTATCTTCGCGGAACCGATATCCATATATTCATACACCTGCATGGAGTCAGCAGAAATGATTTCTCCTCCGATGGCTTTTGCAAGTCCAATGGAGGCTTTTGTTTTGCCAACGGCCGTAGGCCCTGTTAGTACTACTAATGGTTTCTTCTTCATTTTATACAATCCTCTTGAATTTCTTTTCCAGTTCTCGTTTTGTCATTGCGATAATGGTAGGTCTTCCGTGTGGGCAGTGATACGGGTTGTCCAGTGATAGCAGTTCACCGATCAGCGCATCTACTTCCTGCACCGACAGTTTCATGTTGCCCTTTACGGCAGCTTTGCATGACATCGAAGCAATCTTTTCGTCGATGAGATCCGGAGACTGATTTCTGGTAATTTCATCCGAAAGACTGTCCAACATCTGGATCAGCAGTTCTTTCTTTGCAATACTGAACAGATTATCTGGTACGGCGCGGACGGCATAAGAATCCTGACCAAACTCCTCAATCTCGAATCCAATCCTTGTAAATTGATCCATGTAGGTGTTCAGAAGCTCTGCTTCCTGCATGCTTAAGTTCAGTACGATCGGAGGGCTGATCATCTGTGAGGTGAATTCCCGGGTTTTCATGGATTTTAAAGTCTTTTCATACAGAACACGTTCGTGCGCCGCATGCTGGTCGATGATGTACAGGCTGTTATCATATTCTACCAGCCAATAGGTTTCAAATACCTGACCAACGACTTTATATTTCTGCATGGCCTCTCTTGTAAGCAGATGATCTTCAAAAAGTTCCATCTGTTTCGGTGTTTCCGTAAGAGACGGTTCTGGTTTAGTTGTTTCGTCTGTATTCGTCGACATTGTTATTTTTGATTTGCTGGATGCATTCTGCATGTAAGGTATTTTTTCTTCTGCTACGTTTGAAGGTGTTGAAGCAGAAGAAAACGACGGGCTTTCTTTTACCGAAATATTTTCTGCTATATTTTCTGTCGTATGTACTGCTTGCTTTGTTGCAATCTTTTCTTTTCTCTTCTTCTCTTCATGCTCTGCCAGAACCCGTTCTTTCATCCTGGACATGAAGTATTCCAGATCACGCTCCTGCGGAGGCGGCACAATTGCTTTTTTCCGTTGCGGCATCGATGCGGATGTTACACCACCAGTCATTCCTGATGTTGCTCCTGTCTGGACCGCCGCCGGGGTCTGAGAAACAGATCCAGTCTTTGGTTTCGGCGCATATGCCGGTGTATTGGAAACAACCGGCTTTGGTTCCGGCATCTCCACATGCGGGATCAGTTCTTTCTCGTGAAGACCCTGATCAACCGCTGAGTAGATGGCATTATATACTTCCTGCTGGTTATTAAAACGCAGTTCCATTTTAGTTGGATGTACATTGACGTCTACATGTTCACCGTCAATCTCGATATGCAGTACTACGAACGGATACTTGTGCTGCATGGTAAAATCTTTATATGCGTCTTCAATGGCTCTGGAAATGATATTATTCTTGGCATATCTTCCATTGACATAATAATTTTCAAAATTACGGTTTCCTCTGGAAATGATTGGTTTCCCGAGAAATCCTGTGACTTTCAGGCCTTTCGCATCGTATTCTGCTTTTAGAAGATTTGCTGCGATATCACGTCCATAGATATGGTAGATCACATCTTTGAGTTTGCCGTTGCCGGATGTATGCAATTTCGACTGTCCGTTGTTGATAAACTGAAAAGAAATGTGTGGATGCGAAAGTGCAAGTCTTGTCATCAGATCTCCTACATGACTTGCTTCAGTCATAGGTGTCTTTAAAAATTTTCTTCTGGCCGGAGTATTATAGAACAACTGCCTTATAATAAATGTCGTTCCGTCCGGTGCTCCGGTATCTTCAAGGTCTTCCTCTTTGCCGCCTGCGATACGATATAAAGTTCCGAAGGTCTGGTCCCTGGTCTTGGTAATCAGTTCTACCTGTGCAACTGCAGAGATGCTGGATAACGCTTCACCGCGAAAGCCCAGTGAACCGATATGGACCAGATCATCTACAGAACGGATTTTACTCGTTGAATGCCGTAAGAATGCAGAACGGACGTCATCCCGTTCAATCCCGCATCCGTTATCTGTAATGCGCATAAAGGAAATCCCGCCCTCTTTTATCTCTACCACAATTGCCGTAGCACCTGCGTCGATGGCATTTTCTACCAGTTCTTTTACAACAGAAGCAGGTCTTTCAATGACCTCTCCTGCTGCTATCTTATCAATTGTAATCGGGTCTAACACCTGAATTTTACTCATCGTTTACCACCTGTTTTTCAGCTTGTTCTGAAGCTGATATAATGTATTTAATGCGTCGATCGGAGTCAGATTGGCTAGATCCAGATCCTTAATCTCCTTAATTACGTCGTCGTCTTTTACGGTATCAAATAATGACATCTGGGCAAGATCTACCTCATCAAAATGCTTTGTTTTTTGTTTGGAAGATTCCTGTCCCTGCACTTCAATGTCCTTGATACGTCCGGTTACATCTGCCTGCACCAGTTCTTCTACGATTTCTTTCGCCCTGTCCGTAACTGACTGCGGAACTCCGGCAAGTCTTGCGACCTGAATTCCGTAGCTCTTATCAGCACCACCTTTTACTATCTTACGCAGGAAAATGATATCATCACCTTTTTCTTTTACGGCAATGCAGTAATTATTGACATTTTCAATTTTTCCTTCAAGCTCAGTCAGTTCATGATAATGTGTTGCAAATAACGTCTTTGCCCCAAGCAATTTGCTGTTGCTGATATACTCGATCACTGCCCAGGCAATGCTTAAACCGTCAAAAGTACTGGTTCCGCGGCCGATCTCATCAAGGATCAGAAGACTCTTACTTGTCGCATTACGGAGAATATTAGCAACTTCCGTCATCTCGACCATGAAAGTACTCTGGCCGCTTGCAAGGTCATCTGATGCACCCACTCGTGTAAAGATGCGGTCAACCACACCGATGTTAGCGGATGAAGCCGGAACAAATGAACCAATCTGCGCCATCAGGACGATCAGCGCAGTCTGTCTCATGTAGGTTGATTTACCGGCCATATTTGGCCCTGTGATAATGGAAATACGATCCTTTTTATCATTCAGATATGTATCGTTACAAATAAACATGTCATTGGAAATCATCTTTTCTACTACTGGATGTCTTCCGTCTTTGATGTCGATCAGCCCTTTATCGTTCATCTTCGGTCTGACGTAATTATTCTGCTCCGCAACCAGTGCAAGTGAGGCAAATGCATCTAATTTTGCAATAGCTTTGGCTGTCTTCTGAATACGTACGACCTCTTTTCCAATCGTATCTCTGACTTCAGAATAAAGCTGGTATTCCAGTGCGTACAGTTTATCTTCCGCACCAAGAATCGTGTCTTCCAGTTCTTTTAATTCTGGAATGATATAACGCTCTGCATTGGCAAGAGTCTGCTTTCTTGTATAATAATCCGGTACCAGATCTTTAAAAGAATTGGTAACTTCCAGATAATAGCCAAATACTTTGTTGTATTTGATACGCAGATTCTTGATTCCTGTCTTTTCCCGCTCATCTGCTTCCAGTTTGGCAAGCCAGTCCTTCCCGTCGGATTTGGCATTGCGGAGTTTGTCGACTTCTGCATTGTATCCATCTTTTATGATACCGCCTTCTTTCATGGCGATCGGTGGATCCTCCCTGATAGAATCACTAACCAGCTTGCACAGATCTTCCAATGTATCCAGCTCTTCATACAGTTCCTTTAAAAGCGGTGTCTGCATGTCACTTAAGATACACTTAATATGTGGAAGCATGGCAAGTGAAGTCTGGAATGCGATCAGATCTCTTGGATTGGCAGATTGATATGTGATTTTGCATACCAGCCGTTCGAGATCGTAAACCGGTGAAAGATATTCTCTGATCTCCTCTCTGGAAATCGCATTTTTCATCAGTTCATCTACGGCATCCAGTCGTTTTTCAATTGCATTTTTGTCAATTAACGGCTGTTCAATGTATTTGCGTAATGTTCTTGCGCCCATTGCGGTCTTTGTCTTATCCAGTACCCAGAGAAGGGAACCACGTTTTTGCTTGTCGCGCAGTGTTTCACACAACTCCAGATTACGTCTCGTCGAGCTATCCAGAAGCATATATTTTCCGGCTGCGTAGATTGTCAGATGAGAAATGTGTGATAAATCTCTTTTCTGTGTCTCTACCAGATACTGCATGAGTGCGCCGGCTGCGATCACGCCACAGTCATAGTCGGCAAGTCCCAATCCTTCAATTGTCCCTGCATGGAAATGCTCCTTTAATATCCGTTCACAGATTGCATCATCAAAATACCAGGAATCCAGGGAATATACGGTAATTCCAAGTTTTTCTTTCAATAATTCAAAATCCATTCCGCTCATATAGAACGCTTCATTGCAGATCAGTTCTGAAGGCATGAATTTGTAGATCTCATCAAATAATTTTTCTGAATTTTCGATCTCGGTTACCATGTATTCGCCGGTTGATACATCGGCAACTGATACGCCGTAATGATCTGATGCATAGGCGATACACATAATATAATTATTCTTTGTCTCATCTAATGCCTGAGTATCCAGGTTGGTTCCGGGTGTTACGATTCTTACAACATCTCTTTTAACCAGTCCCTTTGCAGTTGCCGGATCTTCCATTTGTTCGCAGATTGCTACTTTATAACCTTTGGATACCAGTCGGTTCAGGTATCCGTCTACTGCATGATATGGCACACCACACATCGGTGCGCGTTCTTCGAGCCCACAGTTTTTTCCGGTTAATGTAATCTCCAGTTCTTTGGATGCGGTCAGTGCATCATCAAAGAACATCTCATAAAAGTCTCCCAATCTATAAAAGAGGATGCAGTCCGGATATTCTTTTTTCGTCTGCATATACTGCTGCATCATTGGTGTTAATTCTGCCACTTTTCTTCTCCTCTTGTCATTTTATTTTTACATTTCATTATAGCATTTATATTTTGAATTTAAAAGGATAGTTTTTCTCACAAACTGTGGTTTGTCTTCTCCATATAACAAATGCAGAATATTGGCACTCAGATAGATCCCAACAGCACAAAGACAGGCAAACAATATCATAAACGGCAGACAAATCTGCCCGAATAACTGAAATGGCAGACAGCTGTAATCCCATACATGAAGTGCAAACCATTTATTTACAATGATACCTGTGATAAATTCCATTGCTGTTACAAAGATACTGCACCGCAGCACCTGTCTTAGAAAATCATCCTGCCAGTGTACCAGTTCTCCCTGGTACGTGAAAAACATCATACAGATTCCGCCCAGTACAAACATGGACCAATGTGAAAATCCACGGAAGATGATTTCCAGCGAATAGTAGATCCATCCTCCGATACCCCATAAAAATAAATACTCACTGATTTTTTTCATATAAAAACGCCCTCACTATCTTGTTGATACTACATAGTTTGAGCGCTTTTATGGTTAATTATAATACATTTATTCTGCCAGTTCTCCCAGATAATAGAAACCTTTGCATTCAGTCAGTCTGACATCTGCCAGACGTCCGATCATTCCTTTATCTCCCTTGATATGTACCAGCAGATTGTTGCTTAAACGTCCGGTCACCATGGATGGATCGTGTTCACTGACTGATTCGATCAATGCTGTCTGAACAGTTCCTTCATGAACAGAGCATACTTCTGATGCGATGGAATGAACTTCTTTTAATAATCTGTCAAAACGATTTTTGACCACATCTTCAGGCACCTGATCTTCCATAACTGCAGCCGGTGTTCCGGTACGTTTTGAATAGATAAAAGTAAATGCACTGTCATAGCGGACTTTTCTTACGATATCCATTGTCTCTTCAAAATCTTCTTCTGTCTCACCAGGGAAACCAACAATGATATCGGTAGTAAGAGAAACATCCGGTACTGATCTTCTGATCTTTTCTACCAGTTCCAGATACTGTTCTTTTGTATAATGACGATTCATCTTCTTCAGAATCTTGCTGCTTCCGGATTGTACCGGTAAATGCAGATGTTTGCAGATCTTTTTGGATTTGCCCATGACTTCGATCAGTTCATCGGATAGATCCTTTGGATGAGACGTCATAAAGCGAATGCGTTCCAGTCCTTCGATCTGTTCAATTCTTTCAAGAAGCTGGGCAAATGTAATCGGATGTTCCAGATTCTTACCATAAGAATTGACATTTTGGCCGAGCAGCATGACCTCAACAACACCATCTGCAACAAGCTGGCGGATTTCGGATATGATCGCCTCAGGATCACGGCTTCTTTCTCTTCCACGTACATATGGTACGATACAGTAACTGCAGAAGTTATTACATCCAAACATGATATTTACTCCGGATTTGAAGGAGAATTTACGGTCATTCGGAAGGTTTTCAACAATTTTATCGGTATCTTTCCAGATATCGATCACCATACGCTGCGATTCGAAACGTGTGACGATGAGTTCGGCAAATTTAAAAATGTTATGCGTTCCAAAAATAATATCTACATAGCGATAACTCGTCTTTAACTTTTCTACGACTTCCGGTTCCTGCATCATGCATCCGCAAAGACCGATCATCATATGAGGATTTTTCTTTTTTCTTGGTTTTAACTGGCCAAGTCGTCCGTAGACACGCATATTGGCATTTTCTCTTACTGTACAGGTGTTAAAGATGATAAAATCAGCCTCATCTTCCGCAGCTTCTACGTAACCGATTTTTTCCAGGATTCCGCAAAGCTTTTCAGAGTCTCTCGCGTTCATCTGACAACCAAAGGTTGTAACACAGAACGTCAGCGGACGACCAAGTTCTTCGGATTCACGCTGTACATATGCCTTTGCCTTTTCGATGAAATAATACTGACGGGCAGTATCATCCGCCGGCGGCTCTTTTGTAATATCTATATCGTAATTAACATTATTAAGCATTCTTTTTGCTCCTTTGTATTATTTTAGAATCAATTAGTAATCATGGATTTAGACAAACTGATGTCTGTTTTCGTCATATTCATAATCAATGGTTTTTAAAGTATTCACAATTTCTTCTTTTTCTACATTCATATCATCACATAAAGCATCCAGATTGTGATAATAATCTCTGAGTTTTGTATTGACTACACTAAGTAACAGCATAGGATCTTTCGGTAACCCGTTTGCCATCTTTTGTTCACTCCTTTTTGTTATATAAGACTTTTCTCTTCTGTATCAAGCGGATAACTCTGCTTTTCTGTCACAACTTTCTCTGGCTTTATATCATGTTCCTCAAAAGGAAGTTCTCTGTACATCTGCAATTCGAATGCAATTGCAACCGCATGCAGATTCGGATGTTTTTCCAGATATTTGTCATAAAAGCCGCCGCCATATCCAATCCTGTGGCATTCTTCATCAAAAGCGACTCCAGGCATGATCAAAAGTCCGTCTTCTCCGTCTGCTATATGATCGCCGGTTGGTTCCAGAATCCCGTATGCGCCCGGCTGTAAGTCATCTTTACTTTCTACCAGGTAAAAATTCATTTCGCTTCCCTCAATTCTCGGAAACCACACACTTTTTCCGAGCTTCCAGGCCTCCTCCATGATGGAAGAGGTTCCCACTTCTCCGTTATAATTTGCATAACAGTATATATCGGTCTCTTCTAAAAATCGCGGATGATTGATAACTCTTTCGGTAATGTCGTTGGTTGCCTGTTGCCACACAAGTGGATCCATCTCTTTTCTGAGACGGATGATCTTATGTCTAATTTCCTTTTTTGTTTCCAAATTTCTCACCTAAATTCGTAATACTTCCGTCTTTTTCCTTTATAGAAATGTTGTTCAACTGCCCACGCAGGTTCCTTTTAAAAGAATCTATATATTCTTTTCTCAAGATCTGCTGTTCTTTTAGTTCTTCCGGTGTCAGACCTTCTGATTTTGATTTGTGATATAATTCATTGATTCTTGCTACTTTTTTATCATCCATTATCTTTTGTCCTTTCTGTAAGTTTCAGGTTTAACTGGAATAATTTTCCAGAAAACCATATAAGCTTTCTGATGTTTCTATATATTTTCCATTCTGAATTTCTTTTTGAAGATTTTCCGGAAGGTCCTCCAGTGAAATATCTGTATATTCATATACCGTCTTTTTATCACTAAGATATACAACCACATATCCATTTAATTCCTTCAGATAATAACAGTCGTCTTTAAGAGCCTGTCCGTCTGCTGCCACAGAAGTGTTGTTCATTTCTTTCTGTTCCTTCGCATTTATTTCGGCCTGGATTTCACGCTTTCCTTTATTCAAACTCAGCTGATAAGCACAGGTAATTCCAAATACTACAAGGATCAGAAACAGTAAAAAGCCAATACCATACTTATTTTTCATAGTGATTACTCCTTTTTGAGTACAGTATTAGCTTATAACATTGTATTTATACGATTTTTCTCAATGTTTTTTCGATAAGAAGCCCCTCCCGCTCCGGATAATCATACTTTTCACTTTCTCTGATACATGCACATACGAATGCATGAGAAGCCTGGACACTTTCCAGAAGTGTGTTACCCTGCAGGAGTCTGGCAAGAAACATTCCGTCAAATGCGTCACCGGCTCCGTGAAATTCTTTTAATACTTCACCGTTCCCGATATAGAGAAATGCATCGTCTTCATATAATACGATACCTTTTTTGCAATCATCTTTCGGAACACTGGTGATGATCATATCTTTGGCACCCATTTTGCGCAGTTCTTCGCACAGATGCAGGACATTTCGGTGATTCCCTGTGATCTGATACTCTTTTCCGGCGAGCAGATACATTTCTGTCAGATTTGGCAGAATTACATCCGAATAAGGCAAAAGCCTTCTCATCGATGTACCGTAAGATTCATCAAAATTAGAATAATATTTCCTGTGATCACCCATGATTGGGTCAAGGATTACTTTAGTATCCGGAAATTGACTGATAAAATAAATAACAGAATCAATCACGTCAACATTACCAAGGTATCCTACAAAAATCGCGTCAAATGTAATGTTTTCTTTCTTATAGTGATCCGCACACGTACGTATATATTCTCCGGGTACATGATATATGGCAGGTGTTCCATAACCTCCGGTATGTGTCGATAACAACACAGTCGGGATGGGACACGCTTCAATTCCCATCATACTTAAGATAGGTGTCATATTCATCATGGCTGCTTTTCCTACACCGCATATATCGTGTAACAGTGCAATCTTTTTTACTGGTCTCATAACTTACCTGTATTCCCCTTTTATCAAATGTAATCTACGGCATAATGTCACAAGGGTAGCTCCTTTTGGCATGCCAAGTAATTCTTCTTCTGTAATTCCTCCAAGTACAACAATAGCCACACCATAAGTTACCACTGCTGCAAGAAGTGCGATGATCGTCGCAATATATGGGCCTGCGAACAATTCGAAAATCAGGTGGACCAAAACAGCGATCACACCCATGATCAGTGAAGCCAGTGCAGGGATTACAAAAGTCTTCTTCTTTTCCTGCACATATCCAATCCTGTCACGCAGTGCTTTTGCGTTCAATACACAGATTGCTCCGGAGAAAATAATCTTACTTAATACTACGGCATAGATATTCCATTTCAATACTACCAGCATCAGGAACAATGTCACAATATGGATCACCAGGGAAATTGCGGCATTCTTTACCGGAGTCATCATGTCATCAAGGCCCTGTAATACAGAGTTGGTAACAGTTGACAGACAGAAGAATACAACCGAAAGAGCTCCCATCTGAAGCATCAGTGCAGCCGTTGTATTATCCTGAGTAAAATATAACATATTCAGGATTGGTTTTGCCAGCGTAATAAAACCAACCGCACATGGAATTGCGATCACCATATTAAAACGGCTTACCGTATTGATCTTATTATGTACCTGTTTTCTGCTACCAGTCTGTACTGTTGCAACCAGACTTGGCACCAGAGATGCCGCCAGTGCACTGGAAATAGAAAGCGGTACATTGATCATTGTACTGTACTGTCCTTGAAAGATTCCCAAAAGACTTGCATATTCTTTTTTACTGAATCCCTGTGCAGCCATTACGTTATTAAAAAGCGCCGTATCTACGAAGTCACTGATATTATATACAGTTGCACTTAAAATAACCGGTGCGATCGTTACAAACAGAACTTTGTATACCGTCTTATAGCTTTCGCGTTTTTTCGAATGGTCACGTCTCATTTTGCGTTTGAAGACTTTGTTATATGCAAGAAATACAAGACCAACAAATACTAATGCACTGAATGCTCCAAGAACAGTACCAAGTGTTCCTCCGGCTGCGGCAAATGCCGGACCGAAAGATTTGTCACCTCTCGTTTTTCCTACGGCTTTTCCTGCATTTAATAATACATAGGCTCCCGCAATAGATACAACTGCATTTATGATCTGTTCAATAACCTGTGAAATTGCAGTCGGGACCATGGAACCGATTCCCTGAAAAAATCCTCTCAAAACTCCGAGTAATGCAACGATCAGAATACACGGTGCTAATACACGGAGCGCATATGCACTCATATCCAGATGCATGATCGTCGTTGCAATAAAATCAGCTCCAAAGAATACAAGCAGAGCTACAAAACCACCGGCGAGCAATGCAAATGTTATGGCTCCACGAAAAATCTTATGCGCATTTTTGTATTCTCCTACGGCGATTCTTGCGGATACCAGTTTTGATACTGCCAAAGGGAGGCTGTAAGAAGTCAACATCAAAGCCACGGAATAGATTGAGAACGCTACAGAATAGTATCCGTTTCCTTCCGTTCCGATAATATTAAGCAGCGGAATGCGGTAAAATGCTCCGATCAGCTTTGTGATAACTCCTGCTATCGCCAGAATCGATCCCTGTACGAGAAAATTCTTCTCATTTTTTTTACGTTGTTCAGACATACATCTTTAACTCCATCATTTTGTATAAATTAGTAAAATCAATTGTTATCTCAGAATATCCAGGCGTTCCATAATCTCTCGTTGTTTTTGTTCCATCACCTGGCGTTCTTCATCTTCCATATGGTCATAACCTGTTAAGTGTAACACAGAATGCGCAATAAGAAAAGCATATTCTCGCATCGGACTGTGTCCGTACTCTTCTGCCTGTGCAAGAACTTTCTCTTTTGATATCACAATATCACCAAGCGTCAGCTCTCCGCTTTCAGGATCGAAACAATCTTCCTGTTCTTCCAGGAAGTCAAATGTTCCGGGTTCCGGATAATCGATCATAGGAAAAGACAATACATCAGTTGCTCTGTCGATTCCTCTGAATTCCTTATTCATCTCATGAATCTGTGCATTTTCTGTCAGGAGCAGGTTTACTTCTGCCTCATAAGGGCAGCCTACATAATCCAGGGCTTCTTCTACTACTCTTTTTGCAAGTGCTTCACATTCAAGTGGAAGTTTCACATCCCCTTCTTCTTCAAAATATAATGTCATGATCTTCGCCTCTTATCTTTTCCTTTGTATTTAGCATCATTTCCACGACGGTTTTCGTGTTTGCTTTCATAATCTTCGTATGCTTTTACGATTCTTTGTACCAGCGGATGACGTACAACATCTTTGCTGGTAAGGTGGCAGATACTGATATCTTCGATATCTTTTACAACTCTTGTTGCCACATCAAGTCCCGATACCTGACCGGATGGCAGATCCTTCTGTGTTGCATCACCTGTAATGACAACTTTTGAGCCAAATCCGATTCGTGTAAGGAACATCTTCATCTGTGCCGGGGTGGTATTCTGAGCTTCATCCAGAATAATAAATGCATTATCAAGCGTACGCCCACGCATATAAGCAAGCGGTGCCACTTCGATCAGACCTTTTTCAGAATTCTTCATAAAACTTTCTGCGCCCATGATCTGATACAGTGCATCATAAAGTGGACGTAAGTACGGATCGATCTTACTCTGAAGATCTCCCGGAAGGAATCCGAGTTTTTCTCCTGCTTCGATTGCAGGACGTGTCAGAATAATCCTTCCAACTTCGTTATTTTTAAATGCAGTGATTGCCATTGCCATCGCAAGATATGTCTTACCGGTACCGGCAGGCCCAAGTCCGAAGACGATCATCTGTTTGCGGATTGCATCTACATATTTTTTCTGCCCAAGGGTTTTGGGTTTGATCGGCTTTCCCTGTAATGTATGGCAGATAATATCCTTATCGATCTCCAGAACATTTTCTTCACTGTCTTCCATTACAAGTGCCAGTGTATAATCTACATTCTGTTCCTGAATCGTGTTGCCTCTTTTGGAAAGTTCAACAAGCTGATCCAGCACTTTTTTTGCTTTTTCCACCTTCAGAGCATCTCCCATGATCTTTACACTTTCACCTCTCGCGATCAGTGTTACATGAAGAGCCCGTTCTATTTTCTTTGCATATACATCGAACTGCCCGAACACATTCGCTTCATGTTCTGCAGGTATATCGATGACTGTTTCCATTAATCCCATGCATTAATCTCCATTCTTTGTTTCTTCTTCCGAAGAATTTTCTATCGGAATCGGTACAGACGGCATCTTTCTGCCAACGGAACATCTGATCTTTAGTGTTCCCTTTGCATAATACGTCTCAGACCCTGTGTATATTTTAACATCATTCTGGATAATTTCTACCCCTTTTTTCTCCAATTCTTTACAGTAATCCTGAAAATCTGCCGATAATATCATTCTGGCATCTGCTTTGGTATACTTCTTATACATTTGGCGGTAAGGCGTTATCGTGCTTTTTTCTAATGTCACCGGAATTACATTGGCAATCTGATATTTTTTCTGAACTACATGTTTTTCGAAGACCGGATATTGATTGTTTTTAGATTCAGTCGTGAAATAATGCCTGCCAAGACGGATTCCGTAATTTCTTTTCTGGAGAAAGTAAAATCTTGAACGGTAATATTTTTTCTGTATATATTGTCTGGTTAACTCTTTCTGATATGTAATGGCTTTTTCTCCTGTTATGTCTGCATCTGCATTTTTCAATCTGTAACCGGTAATCTCTTTTTCATCATTACAGATTGGAATCTGACCAGACACAAGGATAGCTCCTTTTTTCACTTTTGTCCCCCGCTGTACCATAGGAGTGCCGGTACGCGTTATAATATCTACAATTGTGCAGTCCGTATCTGCAATAATATCTTTTCCTTCTTCGTTATTGTCTGAACTGATTTTTGAACTGTCCGTAAAATCGTCTTCATTTTCCTTTATCCGGATGACAAGACGGCATCCATCCACGGAAGCGGAAACCCATATGATCCTGTCGTACTTTTTTCTGAGATCCTGCACGATCTTTCTACAGTTTACATCTGATTTTTTCATACCGTCTTTGACGTTTTCGGACGAAAGGAATCTTTTCAGCGTATCATCTGTATAAGAGAGATTCCCACTGATATCTATGCCCCAGATAAAACGTGTCATAAAAAGGATCAGACCGGCACAGATAAGAAAACCAGACAGCAGTATGTGACGTTTACGGTATCTGTGTAAAAGAAAAGGAAGACCACTGCGGCGTATGATGCAAACCTTCGTACCGGTCTTCCTTACGATCTCTTTCAGTCTGCGAAAACCATCAATCGTAAGATTCATCTCATATGAACCGCAGACCCGCTTCAGATCCCATATATAAATATTTTTATAACGGCAGGCGTTCAGAAAACGTTCCGGCGAATATCCGGTTATCCGTATCCTGACATAACCTTTCAAGTACCAGATCAGCTGTTCAAACACGACGGTCCCCTCCTATAGTTGATACTCAATTGTTCTGATGTGACCGTGAATCTTCATCTCGTCATTTGTATAATATATAACTTCCAGTTTTTTCCCAGTGATTTTGATCTGACCACTTTTAGATTGAAGCCTTATTATCTGATCTGTATATTCTGTCATTCCTCTGTAATTTTCCACACAAAGATCATTTGTTCCGGTAATCGTAAGAATCGGGAGCCCCATTGCTACATCTTTTGGGACTCCCGACATCTCCGCCGCTTTTTCTTTCCATTCCTGACGTTTCATAAAAATACCGTGCTGGTAATTTGTATTACTCTATGCTTTTTCACCGGAATATATGCATGGCAATTCAGTTACCTCTTTTTAAAGTTCGTGATATGCCTGTGTGTAAAAATACTCCTGTGAATTCAGTGGTGCCTCCTCATTAATTACACGATGATAATTTCCCTCTGCATCCAGATATCTTGCTTTCTGGTTGTCTGCAAGCATAATATCGAACATATCCTGTAATTTATTCTGCAGTCTTTCATCGTATACAGGCGCTGCCACTTCCACACGTCTGACTGTATTTCTTGTCATAAAATCTGCGGATGCAATATAGTATTTCCTGCGCTTACTGTTTCCGAATATATAGATTCTCGAATGCTCCAGGAATCTTCCGACAATGCTGATGATACGAATGTTTTCTGTCTTTCCTTCCACACCAGGGATCAGGCAGCAGATTCCACGGACAACCATATCGATCTTCACACCTGCTTCGGAAGCTTCAATCAGTTTATCGATGATCTTCTTATCTGTAAGAGAATTGAGCTTAAATCCAGCATAAGCTTCTTCTCCATTTCTTGCATGTGCAATCTCTTCATCCAACATGGCAAGTACTTTATTCTGCAGACATTTCGGTGCAACCAGAAGATGTTCACTGTGCTCTACAACTTCACCCTTTGACAAAGCCTGAAATACATTGGAAGCTTCCAGTCCGATCTCTACGTTAGCTGTCATAAGAGAAAGGTCGGTGTACAATCTGGATGTCTTTTCATTGTAATTACCGGTACCGATCTGTGTAATGTACTCTACCTGACCTCCGTTTTTGCGGGTGATCAGACACAGCTTGGAGTGCACTTTATAGCCATCCAGTCCGTAGATCACCTGACAGCCGGCATCCTCCAGAAGTCTGGACCAGCCGATATTATTTTCCTCATCAAAACGGGCTCTCAGTTCTACCAGTACGACAACTTCTTTTCCATTCTCGGCTGCTTCGATCAGTGCCTCTACCACTTTACTCTGCTTCGCCACACGATACAGGGTCATCTTAATGGAGATGACATCCAGATCTTCGGCCGCTTCCGTCAGCAGATGTAAGAACGGACGGATGGATTCGTATGGGTAAGATAACAGTTTGTCTTCTTCCCGGATCTGTTCTATGATACTTTTTCCATCCTGGAACTGGTCAGAGCGCTGCGGTGTACGTTTTGGAAAATATAATTCCGTATGCTTTCTGAGAAGATCCTGGATCTGGAATACAAACGACAGATCCAGTGGTGTTGAAGATATGAATACATGGCTTTCATCCAGCTCCAGATATTCACATAATACGGCAATTCCTTTTTTGTCGATATCTCTGGAAAGCTCCAGACGGATCGGTGCCAGTTTCTTTCTCTGCTTAATCAGCCCTTCCATAAATTCACGGTAGTCCAGATCTTCGTCGTACAATGCATCTGCATCGATATCGGCATTTCTTGTGATACGGAGTAAAGATTTTGATTTGATCTTATATCCTTTGAATACCGCCGGTGCGAAATGCAGAATCAGTTCTTCGGCGAGCATATAGGTGCCCTGCATTCCCGGAACTGCGATCAGGCGTCCGAAGATGTTGCTGGTGCATGGAATAATTCCCAGACGGTCTTTCTTGCCCTTGGAGCCAAGTACGGCTACGGCATAGATTTCTTTATTTCTAAGGAATGGGAATGGCTGTCTTCTTCCTACAACAGTAGGCGAGATCAATGGTGCAATCTCGGATTCAAAATAACGCTCGAGATATGCAGCCCCTTCTTCATCGAGTTCATTGAAACGTAAAATGCGGATGCCCTGTTCTGCCACACGTTCCATCAGTTCTTCATAGACCGCTTCTTTGCGTTTATTGATTTGTTTTGTGCGTTTTAAGATTGCATCAATCTGCTCCTGTGATGTCATGCCTGTCTTATTTTCACGGATCTTTTTGTCAAGAAGTGTCTGGTCATATAATGATCCCACACGTACCATGAAAAACTCGTCCAGATTGCTCTGATAGATCGATGCAAATGTCAGTCTCTCACATAATGGGACTTCTGGATTTTCAGCTTCTTCCAGTACACGTTCATTGAATTTCAGCCAGGAAAGTTCCCGGTTCATATATATGCTGCTCATAGTGTTTTCTCACCTTTCTCTGTGTATTTTTTACTTTTTTCTTTTCCGAAATATTCATTCCAGTATTCCTAATATAGCATAGCATTCCCCGACTTATATTAGATATATGTTAAATCTATGTTAAATCAGCCCGCCGGGAAAGGCAGGCTGATAAACAGATTATATTTTGGTATATTATTTTAATGTTACATTTAATTTTACCGGCTGATGATCGGTATATTCGAACTGTGTGTCGATATTTTCCACTTGATCGATCTTCAGATTATCCGAAACGATGAAGCCATCCAGTACATATACCTGTGAATCATCATAGTTACCGCTGTATGGTCCGTTTAACAGGCGGCAGGTCGGTACATTATCTGATACTGCATAAGAAAATCCTTCCGGGATATCTTCTTTTCCGACCTTTCCCGGAACCCAGCTGTCTTTATCGTGGATCGGATAGGTGTCCATTCCATCAAATGTCTGGTTAAAGTCCCCGCCGGCAATCACATAATTTCCTTTTTCATACTCTTCTTTTAACTTCTTCACCAGAACTTTCCGCTGCGCGATCTTACCTTCTCCGCTGTCATAAGCTTCCAGATGAAAATTGATCAGAACCAGCTCTTTGTCACTGCCTTTTATCGGAATTCTTGTTTCCAGCATACAGCGCTTAAGATTGCAGGTTTTTACCGGCCATTTGAAAGATTCCGGAAGTGCGATTCTGGAAGCCTCCGATACTTTGTAATCAGAATATGTTACCAGGCCGCTTTCAACTTTACCGATCGTCAGAAGCGGGTATGGGACATATACGCATTTGAAATTACATGCAAAGATTCCATTTACACCCAGTGCTTTTTCGTAGTAAGCTTTTTCGTTGATGTGATAAGATCGTTTGGAATCAATGTCTACTTCCTGAAGAAAACAGACATCGGCATCTGCATCATTCAGAATGCCGGCAATTCCTTTCATATTGTGCTTTACCAGATCTTTCGTCTCCGGCATGACTTTACTTCCGCCGTCCATAAAGAAATCTTCGTCTTTGCTAAGTCCGGCATATCCGGTATTATAGGTCAGGATCGTCATCGAATCTCCTGTAGATATGAACTGTTTTCCACTGGTTGTGTTCAAAGTCTCTATCTGATCCGGACGGTATTCCAGCGCTGTCAGAATGGCAACAGCCACCAGGAGAATCAATATAATTCCAAGTATGATTCCACATAAGATCTTCCCAAATTTTTTCATGTTGTACCTCCGTGTTTTTTATCTTTTGGCAGATACCAAAGTAACATAGGAATTATATCCGCCTGATATATTTATCTATTATAACAGTAGTTTTGTAGAAAATCCATTCATAAACCGAGGAAAATACGGACAATTTCACGGTGGTTTTTCTAGGATATCGGTGTTATAATGAGCCATATTATGTAAGGAGGCGATTATCTATGGCTACACCACTTCTTGTGTTGATCATATTGGCAATTGTGATTATTGCATCAATCATAACATCTGTTGTCACGTATGTTATTTTATCCGGGAGAAATAAAAGAATCCGCCTGGCAGAGCAATACCGCCAGCTTGGTATTACAGAACAATATCTGAAGATTCAGGATGAAATCGAGAGGATCATCCGTTACAAAGATATCAAACTTACAACGGCGTCACCTGTAAAGATGTCAAATCCGGAAGACGGACAGAATGAAAAAGAAACAGAATCAAGAACATTCGCAAATGACCTCTGGTTCATCGTCCGCGGAAAGGACAGAAAGACATCTGAAAAGCTTCTGGAATACTGGCACTTCATCTGTGAGAATTCCGAATGGAAATGTATAGAGCGCAAGAAAAGAGGTTAAAAATCAGGAAAACCGACAATCTGTACCATACGGGAATCTGCTTCATTCGAAGCAGATTCGCCGGGCACAGTCTGTCGGTTTTATTTTCTGTATTATTCTGCGTATTTTTATTTTTCGATAGTTTCTTTCTTATAAACTTTCTGCTGTGAAAATCCTCTTCCTCGCACTTCATTTACATTTCCAATGATCATAAATGCATGTGGGTCGATCTCCTGTACCAGCTGGTTCAGGCGCATAAGTTCACGATTGGAAACTACGGTAAGGATCATCGGCTGATCGTTTCTCAGATATCCGGTCTGTGTATAGACCAGTGTCGTTCCGCGGTCAAGACGTTCCTGGATCAGACGGTTCAGTTCTTCGTATTTTTCAGTCATGATCTCTACTTTTGTTCTGGTAGATCCCATCAGCAGTACCTTGTCCAGAATGACGGTATAGATCAGTACCAGTAAGATACCGTATACAATCTCTTCTTTGTTGGTGAAAAGCATCTGTGAGATCAGGATTATAAAATCAAATACATACAGCATCACAGATACCGGAAGTCCGAACTTTTTGTTGAGAACCAACGGCGGAATATCCATTCCCCCGGTCGATGCACCGCAGCGTATTACAATTCCGATTCCCATTCCGATCATCAGACCGCCGCAGATTGTTGATAACATCTTATCGTCTGTTACATTCTGAAGTGCCGGTATCTGTTCGAGCACACCCAGAATAACCGGGTAATAGAATGTACTGACCAGTGTTGTAAGTGCAAATTTCATTCCAAGGACAGCCGCTCCAAGTAAGAACATCAATGTATTGAAGATTAATACAAATGTATGGATTGGAAGCCCGAAATAATGGTGGATTGCAATACCCAGTCCTGTCGTTCCGCCCGTGATCATATCATTTGGCAGAATAAACATGACAATCGCCAGTGCATAAACTGTATTCCCCAACAAGATCATACACAGATTTTTTAAATTCACTTGCTTCATAGTATATCCTCTCCTGACATTTTCATCCTTATTAGTATAAAGGATGATATCTTTTGAAACAAGAATTTTTTATAATATCTTTTATATATCTGCAATTGTTTCTATAATATTTTCTTTTATTTCGGCATTTTACTTATGATATGGTTCATGGCTGATGATCCGGTAGCTTCTGTAGATCTGTTCCAGGAGGATCACCCGCATCAGCTGATGTGGAAATGTCATTTTTGAAAAACTTAGTGCATAATCCGAGCGTTTCAGCACTTCTTTTCCAAGTCCGATCGAGCCGCCGATGATAAATATAATGTGACTGGTTCCCTGGATCCCAAGCTTGTCAATCTTTTCTGCCAGTTCTTCTGAGGTCAGAAGTTTTCCCTTGATTTCAAGTGTAACGACGTAGGCATCGTCCTTGACATATTTGAGAATCCGCTCTCCTTCTTTGTCGCGGATACCATCTTCTACGGTCTCACTTGCATTATCCGGAGTCTTTTCATCTGCCACCTCGATGATCTCCAGCTTACAGTAGCGGCTTAGACGTTTGCTGTATTCTGCGATTGCATCTTTTAAATATTTTTCTTTTATCTTTCCCACTGTGATTAATGTTATCTTCATTCTATTGTTCTTTCTATCTCTGCTTTTTTTAATTTTAACTATAATTAATAATCTTTCGAAAAACTAATTTCTGCACATCTATTCTGCTAATAATTTTTCTGCCTTAGTGATTAGTGTTCTTCTATTCTGTTATCTGATACATATATAATTCATGTAATGCTCTTGTTGCGCAGATATATTTTGCCTGATTCAACATCGGGTTTCCGGCATCCTGGAACACACCGAATACCTGGTCGAATTCCAGACCTTTTGCAAGATAAAAGGTCGTGACGGTAAGTCCTTTTTTGAATACGGAACTGTTGCGGTCGATATAATGCACTTCTTCGCCGCGGGCTTTTAATATCTGGTATAAGGTGGATGCCTCTGCTTCCGTCATGGTAATAATGGCAGCAGTCTCATACTCGTCTTCTCCAAGTTTGGCTTTTGAAAGGATTTCATCCAGAACTGCATCTTCTGTCTGGAATTGTTCTTCTACCACTTCTTTTCCATGACGTTTTAAGAGTTCTACGTCTTTGACACCAGTCAGTTTTTCGGCATATCTGGCAATCTCCATTGTATTCCGGTAACTTTTATTCATCACGATCTTGCGGATCTTCTGATCAAATACGCCCGGAAGGAACTGCAATACATCACGCATCTGTTCATCTAAAGTCTGTGCTTTATCACCGAGAATGGTCATCCGGCATTTGAAGATTTGATTCAGGATCACATACTGCAGATAAGAATAGTCCTGCATTTCGTCAATAACCAGATGCTTGATGTGATTATGCACAGCTTTTCCGGTCAGGCGGTACTTCAGATACAATACAGGAAATACATCTTCGTATTCCAGTTTGCGCTTTTCATATTCGACATCCGGAAGTGACGGGTATCCGCATTCTTCCAGAAGCCAGCCGTATATCTTGTAGATGTCCTTTGTTACATACATCTTATCGAATTTCTCCTGTACGATCAGGAGCTCTTCTTCCGAAAGATCACGTCCAAGTAATGTCTCGTATTCATCAACACAATAATCTCTGATTGCATCCATCCGGCTGAGCAGAGGTGCATTCTGGAATTTGAAATAAAAGAGATTGATCAGTTCTTCTTCTGTCTTCTGAATTCCTTTATATTCGATTGCACGGAAATCCATCAGTTCATCTTCCAGTCTTGCAAGGAATCCTTCCATCATTCCGACAAAGCCTTCCAACTGCTTCTCTTCAAAGCGTTCTGTCAGATACGGGTCCTGAAGCTTCATGGTTCTTTCCAGCTGGTCATAGCGGTCTTCACAGTCCGGAACGATACCTTTCAATTCCCGGTATGCGAACAGGTCAAAACTCATCTCCTGAATATTTTCCTCGCCCAGTTCCGGAAGAATATGGGAAATGTAATCTGAAAATACACTGTTTGGAGAAAGGATCAGTACATTAGAGGATTTCAAATGCTCTCTGTCATGATACAACAGATAGGCAATCCGGTGTAAAGCAACGGAAGTCTTACCACTTCCGGCAGCACCCTGGATCGCAAGGATACGGTCATGTGTATTACGGATGATCGCATTCTGTTCTTTCTGGATCGTACGGACGATGTTTTTGAGCTGTACATCACTGTTCGTTCCCAGCTCCTGCTTTAAAATATCATCATCGATCTTGGTATCGCTTTCGAATGCATAGACCATCTTTCCATTTTTCACTTTGTACTGCCATTTGGCGGCAATTTCACCTTCGATCAGTCCGGCTGGTGCCTCATAAGATCCAGGGCCTTTGTCATAATCGTAAAAAAGCCCGCTGACCGGTGCTCTCCAGTCATAGATCAAAGGCAGCATACCCGTACGTTCCGCAAAGTTACCGATGCCGATATAGAATATCTCCGGTTCGTCTTCGCCATCATAGATAAAATCCACACGTCCGAAAAACGGAGCTTCCAGCATTTTACGAAGCCGGTGCTGCATCTTCAGTTTTTCCTGATTGTCATTGACCTGGTGTAAAAGAGCTTGCTGGTTGTCATAATTTTCATAGCCGTATTCATCCATCTCGGTGTAATTCTCCCAGTAGTATTCATTCATACTCTGGATGTCTTTCTGTCCGGCTTCGATGGATGCATCTACTTCGGCCAGGCGTGTGCGGATCTTCTCTGTTACTTTATTTAAAAATATCTTTCCGTCTGTTAAATCTAATTCTGTCATAATCTCCAACCTGTCTTTTTTTGTTTTATCCTTACATATCAGCAGGATTGATTTTCAGCTGTTTTCAGCATTAAATGTGTCTTACAATCATACCACATATATCTGTTTTTATTCAAGTCCGGATGTACTGTCTGCAGGACCTGCTACTGGCAGCTTTTTACGAACGCATGGCAAGCAAAAAGAGATATACACCAGAATCATTCTCATGTATATCTCTTATATAATTACGTGTTGTACATATTTATGAGTGCTTATAACATCATCTTTTCACTGTGCACAAAGAATTAAGCATTCTTTTTAGATAGATATTCGTGGATACCTTTGGCTCCTGCTTTACCTGCACCCATAGCAAGAATTACAGTTGCAGCACCTGTTACGGCATCTCCACCTGCGAATACGGCAGCTTTTGAAGTCTGTCCGTTCTCTTCCTCTGCTACGATACATTTTCTCTTGTTTGTCTCAAGTCCCTTTGTTGTAGAAGAGATCAATGGGTTTGGAGATGTTCCAAGAGACATGATAACAGTGTCTAATTCAATCTCATATTCAGATCCAGGGATCTCGATCGGACGTCTTCTTCCGGAAGCATCCGGTTCACCGAGTTCCATCTTGATTACTTTCATACCTTTTACCCATCCATTTTCATCGACGAGGATTTCTTTTGGATTGGTAAGAAGATCGAACTGTACGCCTTCTTCTTTTGCGTGATGTACTTCTTCTACTCGTGCAGGAAGCTCTGCTTCACTACGACGATATACGATATGTACTTCTGCGCCAAGACGAAGTGCTGTTCTGGCAGCATCCATAGCTACGTTACCACCACCGACAACGGCTACTTTCTTGCCTGCTGCGATTGGTGTATCGTAAGAATCATCGAATGCCTTCATCAGGTTACTTCTTGTCAGGTATTCATTTGCTGAGAATACTCCGTTGGCTGTCTCGCCAGGGATTCCCATGAACATAGGAAGACCTGCTCCGGAACCGATGAATACAGCTTCAAAATCTTCCTCTTCCATCAACTGGTCGATGGTTGTAGATTTACCGATAACAACGTTTGTCTCGAATTTAACGCCAAGCTCTTTGACTTTTTCGATTTCTTTCTTAACAACTTTCTGCTTTGGAAGACGGAATTCAGGAATACCATATACCAGAACACCGCCAAGTTCATGCAGTGCTTCGAATACAGTTACTTCGTATCCGAGTTTTGCAAGGTCGCCGGCACAGGTAAGTCCTGACGGGCCGGAACCAATGACTGCTACCTTATGTCCGTTTGTCTTTTCTGGTTTTTCCGGTTTGATATCATTTTCCAGTGCATAATCTGCGACAAATCTTTCCAGTTTACCGATAGATACTGCATCACCTTTGATACCACGGACACACTTGCTCTCGCACTGTGACTCCTGAGGACATACACGTCCACAGATAGCAGGAAGTGCAGATGACTGTCCGATCACTTTGTAAGCTTCTTCAATATTGCCATCTTTGATCTGTGCAATGAATGCAGGAATATTGATGGATACAGGACATCCCTGGATACATCTTGCATTCTTACAGTTCAGACATCTTGTTGCCTCTTCCATTGCTTCTTCTTTATTATATCCATAACATACTTCTTCAAAATTCGTAGCACGAACCTTTGGCTCCTGCTCTCTTACAGGAACTTTCTTTAATACATCTGCCATTACTCGTCACCTCCGCACTGACCACATCCGCCATGATGTGTGTCGCCTTCCTGTAATTTCAGCATTGCACGACCCTCCTGAGTCTTGTACATCTGCTGTCTCTTCATAGCCTCATCGAAGTTGACAAGGTGTCCGTCAAATTCCGGACCATCTACACATGCGAACTTGATCTCATCGCCTACATGCAGACGACAGGCTCCGCACATACCGGTTCCATCTACCATGATCGGGTTCATACTTACAACAGTAGGGATTCCCAGTTTCTTTGTAAGAAGACATACGAATTTCATCATGATCATTGGACCGATCGCGATACATACGTCGTATTTATTACCTTTTTCTACCAGTTCTTCTACCATTGTCGTAACCATTCCGGCATGACCGTAAGAACCGTCATCCGTACATGGATAATAATTACCAGATACTGCTTCCATCTCTTTTTCAAGGATCAGCATATCCTTTGTCTTGGAACCGATGATAACATCAGCATCTACGCCGTGCTCATGCAGCCATTTTACCTGTGGATAGACAGGTGCTGCTCCGACACCGCCTCCTACGAACAGGATCTTTTTCTTCTTCAGTTCTTCGATATCTTCTTCTACGAGTTCTGAAGCATTTCCTAACGGACCTGTGAAATCGCGGAAATAATCTCCTGCTTTTAATTCTTTCATTTTTGTTGTGGATGCTCCGACCGGCTGGAATACGATTGTGATCGTTCCGGCTTCTCTGTCATAGTCACAGATTGTAAGTGGGATTCTTTCCCCTTTTTCATCCATCTTTACAATGACAAACTGTCCCGGTTCACAATGTCTTGCTACACGAGGAGCTTCTACATCCATCAGAAAGATGTTAGCAGTTAATTGTTCTGCTTTTAAAATTTTGTACATCTTATTTCCTCCTAATTCCCAATATTACTATTATCATAATACGGCTTGTTCTATTTCGCAAGTAAAACCATATTTTTCAAAAAATGTCGATAAAATTGTTCAAGATTTATTTTATTGTATATGGAATAGATTTTGATTTTTATACCAAAGTACGCAAAACGGCTGTCACATAAACCTATGTGACAGCCGCCGTTATCTGATTTTTGTTATTTAAAAATCAACTTCTGTTCCATAATATGTACATGTAAATAATTTAGCCATTGTTGCAGGATCAATTGCTCTTGGATTAGATCCTGTACAGGCATCACCAACTGCAAGTTCTGCAATCTTATCCAGTTTTTCTTTGAATTCCTCTTCGTTGATTCCGAATTCTTTCAGAGTCTTAGGAATATTCATCTTCGCATTGAACTCATCAATCTTTGCACACAAGCTGTTGATCAGAGCTTTTTCTGATGTTCCCGGAAGTCCCATTCTGCGTGCAATCTCTGCATAACGTGATGCAGCCACTTTATCTTTTGCATTGTATTTGATTACATATGGCAGATAGATCGCATTGGCACATCCGTGAGGAATATGTCCGGTTGAGAATGCTGCTCCTGTCTTATGAGCCATAGAATGTACGATTCCAAGTAATGCATTCGAGAATGCCATACCAGCCAGGCACTGTGCATAATGCATCTGCTCTCTTGCTTCCATATTCAGATTATAAGATGCCGGCAGATAATCCAGAACCATTTCGATTGCCTGCAGTGCAAGTGGATCTGTAAATGGACAGTTGAGTGTTGATACGTAAGCTTCGATCGCATGTGTCAGTGCATCCATTCCTGTGTAAGCAACCTGTTTCTGAGGAAGTCCTTCTACCAGTTCAGGATCAACGATTGCAACGTCTGGTGTGATGTTAAAGTCTGCCAGAGGATATTTGATTCCTGTATTGTAATCTGTGATTACGGAGAATGCTGTTACTTCTGTTGCAGTTCCTGATGTAGATGGAATGGCTGCAAATTTTGCTTTCTGACGAAGTTCAGGGAAGCTGAATGGTGTGATAATATTCTCGAATGTTTCATCCGGATACTCATAGAATACCCACATAGCTTTAGCCGCATCGATTGGAGATCCACCGCCCATTGCTACGATCCAGTCAGGCTCGAATTCCTGCATTACTTTTGCGCCCTTCATAACAGTCTCTACAGACGGATCCGGTTCTACACCTTCGATCAGTTTGACTTCCATTCCGCCTTCTTTCAGGTAGTTCACTGCTTTGTCCAGGAATCCCTGACGCTTCATAGATCCGCCGCCGACTACGAGGACAGCTTTTTTACCTTTCAGATTCTTTAATTCGGATAAACATCCTTTTCCGTGATAAACATCTCTTGGTAGCGTAAACCTAGCCATACTTAAACACACTCCTTTTTCGTAAATTGATATATTTTGTTATTTCTTTAACACAATTGTACTACCAATGAATGAAATATACAAGTTTTTTTGATAATATATTTCGATTTTTTGATTGCAAATTATAAATTCCCTTTTGTATTGTCTGAAACAAAGAAAGTATTCAGACTACTTTCTCTGTTTCAGACGGGAAGTTCTGCTTTTATAGTTTTGAGATTGTTAAAAATTTGTGCGCTTTTTGGCTAGTTTTCCATTAAAATTTCCTTTTGATTTTTTCTAAAATTTTGAAATTACAACAAAATATTTTTTACTAAAAAAAGATTCGCTTCTTTAATTATGTATTGTATTATTTAAGAAAACATAATAATTATTGCCAATACTAAAAGAAGCATTTTTATAAATCGAGAAAGTAATCTGTTATTGACGAAACATTATAAACAGGGATCGTTCTGTCAGCCAGATTTGTTTCAAAAGAACTAATAAAAAGTTCCATAGGTTCTTTAACATTGTACACTGTTTGTTCTGCTTTGCGAATTACATATTCTTTATCGGTAAATACATCCGAGTAATGTCCCAGTATTTTTGAAACAACTTTCATATTCATATTGTTCTCACTGAGGATCGTTGCGTAAGTATGCCGCAAATCATGCCATACATGTTCGGACGGATTAATATTACATTTCTTCATTAATTTTTTGAAGTTATAGTAAGGGCGTCCAATTGGTTGTCCGTGCTCCTTAAAAAGTACAAAATCAAGTGATCTGTCAAACTGTGCATCATTCTTTTTTGCCCAATTATATCTGGCTTTAGCCAGATATAATTCATCCATCACAAAATCAGGAAGCGGAATTACTCTGCTGCTGTTTAATGTCTTCAATTTTCTCTTCTGATTATATAATGTATTATTTTCGTAGCCTTTATTGTCATATCCCCGTCCCAGTTGACAATCAATAACAAGTTCTTGTTTTGTAAAATCAATATTTCTGAAACACAAAGCTCTTGTTTCGCTGACACGTGCACCTGTAACAGCTGCAAGCAACAGGAATAAATAAAATGTATAATCTCCTTCTTTGGCTTTGAGAAGGAGTGTGGTAAGTTCTTGTAATGTAAACGCATTCTTTTTCGTCTTTAAATGCATATTCTTAAATTTCCGTTTGCTGATTTCTAATGCAAGTGTTGCCGGATTAGAAAGGATGATCCGTTTCTCTTTTGCATATAAGAATGAGGTATGCAGTACACTGTAAGTAGCTCTTCTGGAACTTTGATTTTCACATGTTGCAATGAAATGATTCAAATTTACTGTAGTCACTGAATCTATATAAGTATCTGATCCAAAGTAATCACATAATCTATTAACAACAGTTCTGTAACCGCAAAAGGTGTTATACGCCAGTTTTCGTACATCTATTAAATAATAATACAGCCAATAATCATAGAATTCTTTGAAAGTAAATCGATAAGGCATGTATTCTTGATTATATAATTTTACAATTAAAGCATCTCTGTATTCCATAGCAGAAGACTTTGACGGGAATCCGCCTTTTTGACGATTGAGTACGGTATTGTCATCCATAATCAATGTAAATCGAATGCTATATTTTCCGTGTTCTGGTGTCGGCTTCTTTCGAACGTTCCATTTCAAGATCCGTAAATGCTCAAAGCGGGGATCCTGTGGCGGACGAACAAATAATTTCTTATTTTTATCCATATGATTATCCTACCTTTCGAACCATATATATAATAGGATCCAAATTTTTTGATAAGAAATCAATAATGTTATTTCGGCCTCGAATTTCACCACAATAAATGTCAAATGTTGTACTGGAAGAAGCATGTCCCAATATATGACTAATTTCCTCTAAAGGTACACCTTGCTCCAGAAGAATTGTTGCACATATATGCCTTAAGCCATGAGCGGAAATTTTAGGCAGTCCGTTCTTTTTACATAATTTATATAATCCCAGCGTAACTGTTTTATTTGATATCAATTCACCGTTTAATCCAATGCATACATAGTTTTTCCAATATTGTACAGCCTCTGGATGTGTTTGAAAATAATATGCATTAAGTTCTTTTCGCCGCCTGAGTTCTTCCATTATAATGTCAGAAACTTTTAGAGTGCGGTAACTGGCTCCTGATTTAGGAGGCTTTATACAGTTTTCATTCACTCTACGCTCTATACCATTTTCAGTTTTAATCTCTATATATGATTCATTTGGAATCTGTTGCATGATTGTGATTGTATTATTTTGAAAATCAACATGATCATAATTGAGCCCTCGAACCTCACCTATACGTAATCCGGCAAATAGACATAAAAGTATTTCAAGGTAAATTGCATCACTTTTTTTGGCTATTTCTAACAGCTTGCATATATCTTCTTTTTCATAAGCAATATATTTCGGTGGAATCCTTGGAAAAGTTATAATACTTTCAAACGAAAATTTAATATCTAAAAGTTCTTCCGCTTCTGCCGTTTTCAGAATCGTGCACAGAATTTTCCTGCTTACGATTCCAGCTGTCCGATATGGAAGTTTTGCACATCTTTGTAAAATATCATTTATGTATTCTGGTGTCAGATTGATTAATAAATGATCCTCTTCAATAGATGGCAGGATTACCCGTTGAATTGCCCAATCCGTAGTTTGAAGATAAGAAGGGCTCGTTGTATATTGTTTGAAAATATCAACATACCAATGTTCTATATAAGAAGACAATGTGTATTTTACGCCCGTTATGCTTTTAATATTTTCCATGTCCATAGCAAATTGATGCATTGCCTTATGATAAGCAATTTCTGCATCTTCTTTTGTTTTATATCCTGTTAATTCAGGATATTCTATTTGAAGCAAACTTTTATTCACCACCTTTACGATAATACTCCATGTATTAGAAACTGAATCATATATAATATTAGTTTCTTTCATTGAATTTTCCTCCTTTTTTAAAGGAAATTTCAATAAATAACTATTGCAAAAATTCAAATTTAACCAATTTATTATATTCAAGATTTTCTTTATAATCAAATATATTAATTGTATGCTTCCAGCCATTGGTTAATGTACGTGTTTCTTACCTTATATTAATAGTATGTAAGAAAAGGTACGATACTTGATAAAATATATCTTCTGGAATTACTGTTTCCTTCAAAGCATCCTACACAATTGAAAAACAGAAGTAAACGTAGATATATCTAATACGTTTACTTCTGTTTTTTATAATTCTTTCATCTTCCCAAGGATCTCCTGATAAAATACTTCCTGATTTCCGCTATTCTTCAAATCCTCTAGTATTACACCATCTTTCAATAGAATTAACCGACTACAATAGCTTGCCATTTGCGGGTCATGTGTTACCATGACAATCGTCTTCCCGAATTCCTGATTAATGTAGGACAATGTATGGATAACCTGTTTGGATGAATTAGAATCAAGGTTCCCGGTCGGCTCATCTGCAAGTATCAATTCTGGATTTTCTGCCATTGCTCTGCAAATCGCCGTTCTCTGTTTCTCACCTCCAGACAGTTCGTAAGGTTTTTTATCTAACAGCTTGTAAATTCCAAGTTTTTCTGCCATAGTTTCTGCAGTTTTAGAACTTTCCACAGGATCATCTTCATTTAATATCAATGGCATCATAATATTCTCACGAACAGTTAAGCTATTCATCAAGTAAAAATCCTGAAAAACAAACGCCAGTTGCGTCCGGCGTATTTCTGCCAGATGATCTCCATAAATTTCTGTTGTATCTTCGCCGTTATAGAGCACTTTTCCGCCATTTGGCTTATTAAGCATTCCGATAGTTTTCAAAAGTGTGGTTTTCCCACATCCGGAACTTCCCATAATACCAATAAATTCCCCTCGTTTTACCTGAAATGAAATTCCTCTTAGCACAGAATAAACCTTTGTCTCTCCGTCCGGCATGACTGTTGAATAGCTTCTTTCCAGATTATCAATTTCTAATATATTTTCTTTATTCATCCTTATTTCTCCTCTCACTGTGCTTAAATGAACGCCATGCTGCAATTCTTATGATTATCATGATAATAGCGGTCATACCTATAATCATTACTGCGGCTTCTGCCAGATAAATCTTTGTCCAATATACCGGCATTTTCTTATATAATATTTTCACCAATATCATTACTGCCGCTATAAACATTCCGGTTATCAAGGCAACTTTGGATGTCATGGTTATTTCTTTATAAATATTTTTTCTTCGCTTTTTCTCTGGCATTCCTGTGCGGTAATAGAATAAATACTTCCATTCCAGTGCTTCGTAATCACTGGATATTTTCTCTAGTAAGATAAAGATTATGCTGATAAATAATACAAGCATATCAATCAACATCGCACTTACATTTAACATTCGGTTTTCCTGATTTTCTATTGTGCACGGTTTTTTATCATAAATCAAATTTCCGTCATGATAATCAAAGAAATTAATCTGTGAATGTTTTGCTGCATAATTAGCTATTTTATTTACAACAGCATCATAATTCTGTGCTACGTTCATTAATACTGTAAGGTTTGACCCTTTGGCTTTTTGACTAATCTTATCATATTCATGATCCGAAAATACAATTATATCTTCAAACACATCCGTATTCATATTGCTGGTACTCAAAACCCTTGTTTTAAAATTCCCGGTAATGATTCTTCTGTCGTTTCCCTTAATTGTATATTTTCTTGTAAATTTATTACCTGGTAATGTTCTCGCAGTATAAATCCAGATATCTGCAGTAGCGCATCCGGTGTATAATCTTGGTTTCAGCTTTCCGAAATCCAGACCAATTGTTCCATATTCGCTTCGGTCCCATTGGTATATAACGTATATTTCATCATTTTTTAAATGAACCTGCTTTCCTGTAAGGCGTTTATATTCTGTTGCAGAAATTCCAGTATGTTCTGCACAGTTTCCTGAAGTCACTCTGATAGATGGAATGAATTCTGTCTGAACATTATACTTTTCTTTTAACTTTTCGATAAATGCTTTATCTTTTGTATTGGCACCCCAGACTATGTCATACGGATAATTTTCCGGCTGCCTTACAGGAAGATTGTCTACCAATACAATATTAAATCCAAACAGAATAACAATCAGAAAAGCACTGACAATATAACTGATATTGGCATGACTGAAAAACTGATCATACCAGTTATCGAGCCAAAGGATTTTTTTATAATATTTATTCTTTTGTTTCCTTAATTTTTCAAGATATAATCTACAGCCAAATAAAGTAAAAATAACTGCCGTTATGATTCCCAGAGCTGTCGGAATCGTATATCCGATTTGTCCCCAATATGTAACAATAGAAACTAATGTAAGAATAAATACTGCAACTCCTATAAGACAAAATAGCAGTGTATTCTTACTTGCTCTGTTATGATTACTTCCTCCCGATACTATATGGTCAATTCCGATACAGGCAATATACTGATCACAAAAGGCGAAGCCGATTCCAAACATGATTACGCTGATAATTAGTGTGAGAATTAACGGTGATATTCCCAAATATATGTTGCTTACATAATTTTGAAAAATATTTTCCAGTATCTTTTTTACGATCATTGCTTCCAATATTCCAAGAATCACCCCTCCTGCAATTGATCCTAAAATGATTCCGAGATATTCACAGCCAATATACATATATCTGTGTTTCTTTTTGATTCCCAATATATTAAGCATGGCATAATCGCCGGATCGTTTACGAATATAGCCGAATATAATTAAAATCATGAGAAAGATCAGTAACACATACGGCAAAATAAAATTCTTTTCAACTTCCATTACTAATTCTGTCATAGTTGCCCGTCGTCCCGTTGATATATAAACAAGACTGCTGCCAACAGACGTAGAAAAAAATACGACCGATATACAGAAGATTCCACTTAAAATAACTCTTATGTAATCCTTTTTCCTTTCTCCCAGCAGTTTAAAAAATATTTTTTTCAACATACTTTTCATCCCCCTATCCTTATCAGTTATTATAGATAGAAATCATAAATATCAGATGATCTTCATATACCTTATATTCGAAGATTCCATCATACTTTTTTACAATATCCTGTATATTCTTCATTCCATATCCATGAAGTCCATTATCTTTTTTATTTGAAACAAATTCTTTTTGAATTTGCTTCGGCATTTCCTCTAATGCATTTGCAATTTCAATATATAACAATAGATTTTTCTTTTTTATCTTAATCTTTATCCAACGCTCTTTATCATTGATTTTCTCACAGGCTTCCAACGCATTATCCAATAGATTCCCGAAAAGGGATATGATTTCCCGGTCTGTAAAAGGGAGTGTCGAAAAGACTTCTGTATCAATCTGCATAACAGTATTTTGATTCTGTGCATCCTTTTCCTTTTGGTTTAAGAGCATATCCAGCATATGATTTCCAGTCCAGATATGAAAATTATATTCCAGCATATCATCGCTAAGCTCATTCAAATATTCATGCAATCCGGACCAGTTTTGCTCCTGATCATAGTTCTTGAGTGCCAGAATATGGTTCTTCATATCATGAACCACTTTTCGGCTTTTTAACATTTCTTGATAGCGTTCTTCCAAAATCTTGACTTTCGTTTGTAATGCATGCTTTTCCTGTTCCTCTAATTGAGATATTAATATCTGATGTTCTGCTTCCCATGTATCCAGCATTGCATCAATTAGAATCCATAGACCGATAAAAACCAACAATACACATATATATATTTCTACATATATAGGAATCAAAGAATTATCTATAGGATCTACATAAGCAAATTTCTCAAAAAATCTCGAAAAGATAGCTAAATATATAATCCAAAAAAATCCACGATAATCACTTGACTGTTCATTTTTTAATATGTGATATATTCGTGCTAATTCAGTCAATTGAAAAAGTGCAATTAGAATAATGATAACTAAGAAAACAAATGCTGTCATTTTTGTATAGTTCCAGGATTCTCTTAATGATGGCAATATCGTTTCATTATACATTTGGACATAGTCATTCATTTTCAACACATTATATAAATATCCATATATTGTATAATGCTGTATCCATGGGAAAAGAAAATATATTTGTAAAGCTACGCCTATTATAAAGTCTATTTTTCTTTTTCTTGTCCAGTCTTTCATTTGATTTGTCTCCGTATTAATTTCTTGGCTTATTATAGCATGCCTTTTCTTCTTCCGCCTTATACTGGCCATGAATACCCGGTTTTCTGACCATGAATTTTCCCTAAATACCCTTATAACAATCTTTTTTGCATACTTCGACATATCTACAAAACTTGCTACCGGTAGTTTCTTCCGAATGCATGGTGATAGAAATAATTTTTATCTGATCGCTTTTATTTTTTTTGAGTATCAGCAAAAAGTCAGGAAGATTAAATATAATCAACCTGACTTTTTTATCAAAGGTTATGATCCGTTTCATTACAGTACCCTTTCGCCCCGGAACAATCACATATTCCATGAACAAAAACGATATAAATGGAGCGATACAATCTACACCCGTTATCAGCTGTATTTTTCTCTTTTTTCCTGCTGGGCAAAACCTCTCGAATTGCTTTCATGCAATTTGGTCAAAAAGAAAATCTCACGTAATTTCGGCAAAATTTAAAATATGATGGAATTTACTCTTGCACTGGAATTTACTTTTTCAAGTCAGCAATGTCAATTTTTTGTGAATCTTTTACAGCTCTTTCATCTTTCTGAGAATCTCCTGATAAAACGCCTCCTGATCCCCACTATTCTTTAAATCCTCCAATATCACTCCATCTTTCAATAGAATCAACCGGCTACAATAGCTTGCCATCTGCAGATCATGTGTGACCATGATGATTGTCTTTCCTATATCGTTCATTTGTTTTTCAAGATATCTTTTTGTGCTTTCATAATCTTATCGCAGAAAACATCCTGTTTTTCTTTTTTCCTTAATTCAACTACAATATTCCCATCCTTTACAAAGATCACCTTGTCACAAAAGCTTGCAACATATGCATCATGCGTTACCAAAACAACAGCCTTTTTCAAATCTTTATTGATCATCTGTAGGTATTCCATTACTGTTTCTGATGAAGCAGAATCCAGATTTCCGGTCGGTTCATCGGCAAGGAGCAGATCCGAATGATTCATCAACGCCCGGCAGATTGCTGCCCTTTGTTTTTCGCCTCCTGATAATTCAAAGATTTTTTTATCCAGTAAAGCACGAACCCCCATAATATCGGCTAGTTTTTCTGCTTCCGTTATACTCTCTTCTACTGGACTGTGATCCAGAATCTTCGGCAGCATGATATTTTCTCTTACCGATAAACTGTCCATAAGATAGTAATCCTGATATATGAATCCAATTTCACGGCGTCTGATCATGGCAAGCCTGTCCCCTCTTAACGAATTACTGTCTTCACCTTTAAAAAAGACTTTTCCTTCCGTCGGCCGGTCCAGCAGTCCTAATAATTTTAAGAGTGTTGTTTTCCCTGATCCAGATTTTCCCATAATGGCTATGAATTCCTGATTATTAATGGTCAGATTGATTCCTTTTAATACATCTATTTTCGTTTCATTAACAAGATATGATCTCTTTAACCCTTCTGTCCGCAGTATTTCTGTATTATTTGTCATGATTTTCTACCCCCTTCTTGCCTTTCGATTCATAATCCAAAAATATATTCCATTTATTACGCTCCACACTGCTATAACCACTGCTTCCTGTAATTCACAGATTTTCCGGATATCATCTGGATACATTCTCGCAGTCATGGTATCTCGCATAAATAATATGGTTGAAATGATAAGAATAATTGTCGGGACAATCCAATATATGTACCATTCTCTTTTATTCATTTTCTTCCGTTCTTTTCGGTCCATTCCCATGGATACCAGGAATTTCTCGCGTTCTGCTTTTTCTTTTTTCTCCATTTCGTTCATGGCATATAGCATGATCCAATTCAATATGCTTAATGTAATGATAATATATACACAGATCATCGACTTAACGGCTCTTTCGGTTTTCATATCCGTAATTGCTGTTTTTGATAAATAATGAAATTTTACCGTAGAATCATAATTGCCGATATATTTATGTCTCTCTTCTTTTGACTCCAATTCTTTATCGATTTGATCTATGTACTTTTTATCTGTCTGGATGAATACCAGTTTTGTTGGTCCTTCAATAATATAAGGTTCTCCATCATCACCATACATTGCCTTATACCGTTCCAATTTAAAACCAGTCAAAGCCTCTATATCCTTCCATTCATTTTGAGCTTTTTTGAAATATTCATCGGAAAAAACGATCAGATTTTCACATTTTGGTGTACTGTAGCACCCTGTAAGACTGGAGATCTCCTCTCCGGCAACTATTTTCTTATCGTATGTTGTCTCATGATCAGCATAATCACAATATTCACAAGGGAGTCCGATATGTAAAGTCGGTGTCTTTTTGTTATAGTACCAGTCGACCGGCTGAGCCTTTGTTGCCCGGTCCTGTTGATGGACAACATATACTTTCTTTCCATTTTTATCTAGATTTAAGGATTTCTTTTTATACGATGGATCTACAGCTTTTTTTAACTTGTAATAAGTAGACTCCGAGATACCAATCTGTTGTCCCTGGATAATAATTTCCCCTCGTCCCTCTAAATGTTCCGTCTTATCTGCGTTTGCAACTCTTACCATTGGATATTCAGTTAATGTAGCATGATACTTTTCTTTTATTTTTTCAAAAAGCTTATCGTCTGATTTATCTGCAACACACATAAAATCATACGGATATAAACTTTCTGCTTTTTCGGCATTTATTGTACTGATAAATTGTATTCCGAAATAAAAGCAGCTTAAAAAACTCATCAGTGAAAAGAATAAAATATATCTGCTCACGGTATTCATACGGTAATAAAACCGATGATTCATCAAAAGATTCTTATAATATTTTTTCTGCTTTTTGTGCTTTATACGTTCTAAAAAAATAGAAAATATATTTCTTAAGCTTAAATACAATCCGGCAAAGAAAGCGATGATCAGATATGCACTCTCATAATGGTATATTTTAGAATATGCATAAACGGAATAAATACAAAGTATGATTCCGATCATTATTTTAGGAACTCTGAATTTTCCTTCCAGCTTTTCTATTCTTGCTGTCTCATTCATATTTGTAATGATCAGAAAATCGGATTGCAATTCTTTTACCAGCAAGAAACTGAGCCCATATATAAATAAAATGAGGATACAAATAGACGGATATGTAAAGAAAGCCACCCTTCCTAATTTAAAATTTATATGCAAAGCACGAACCATAAGGATCTTTAATCCCTCGGTCAATATTTTTCCAACGAAAAATCCTGCTATGATGGATACCAGATACGAAATTGCTGCCTCATATAAAACCATCGTTTTTAAATCTTTCTTTGATATTCCCATTCTTTGTAAAAATACATATTCCGGAATACGCTTTCCAAGATATGATATGAGAACTGTGATAATCAGTATAATTCCGCAGAATAATAGAATTGTTCCGGCGGAAAGAAAGCTTTTGCTTATTCCGTCTTCCTGCATAAAATATTCTGAGGAATGTCCGTTGGAAAACATCTGATATCCGCTGACTATAGCATATGAAATTGCCGTCAGTATTGTTTCGCATAAAATCAGAATTCTTAATTCTTTATGGTGTCCCAAAAATATTTTTTTCATTATCTGAAAAAATAACTTGTCTTTTTTCATTTCACTCACCCACTCACATAAAATAATGTCTTATATCATTTGCTGTATATATCGGCATAGACTGAAATCATGACTACAAAATAATCTTCAACCATTTGAGATTGAAAGATCCCACGATATTTTTCAACAACATCCATAATGTTTTTCATTCCGTATCCATGTAAAGTACCATTTGTTTTTGTGCTTATAAACTTTCCCGGAACTGGTTGCACTGTATGCTCTGTCGTATTTTTGATTTCAAAATACAACAGTTGATTTTTCTTTTTCATTTTTATATGGATCCACGTATTTTTATCAGTTATTCGTTCACAGGCTTCTATTGCATTGTCTAAAAGATTGCCAAACAATGATATAATTTCACGATCCGTAAAAGGAAGCGTTGTAAATACTTCTGTGCTGATCTGCATATCGATTTTTTTATCTTTGGCTTCTTTTAATTTCTCATTAAGTATCATGTCCAGCATACGATTGCCTGTCCAGATTTGATAATTGTAATCTAATATATCCTCGCTAAGTTCATTTAAGTAGTCATTCAGTCCGATCCAGTCCTGCTCCTGGGAATATTTTTTTAATGCAAGCAGATGGTTTTTCATATCATGCACAACCTTTCTGCTTTTCAGCATTTCCTTATATTGTGCTTCCAGGGAATTTATTTTCATTTGCAGTAATTTCTTATCACATTCTTCCAGTTCGGCTTTGTGCTTTGCTGTCTCATCATCCCAGATATTTGCCTGCATATCTAAAAATATCCACACAACTATCAAAGCTAAAAATGTTATCATGTAAAAATAAGCAGGCATGGAATAAAGCTTTATCAATCCTTCACTGTGTGCGTCCAACGCAGCGAGAAAAATATAAAATACCGCAAACCAGGCGATACCAATAGCTAATAAATAGTTAGAATTATTGATACCCTTTATGTTCTGATATAGTTTAAACAATTCTAAACATTGCACAAGAAACATTGCAATTATAGCCAGCAAGAAGATTAATGCTGCCATTCTTGAATACTGTTGCGGCCATGTATGAGTTTTCAAGAATGTTTGTATATATATGTCTACATAATCGTTTTGTCGAAATGCCTTTATTAAATACATATGTATTGTGTTATATTTCCCATTTATATTGATCCATGGGATGCAAAGATATATCTGAAAAACGATTCCCATAAATATGTCTGCTTTTTGTTTCCTTGTTCTTTCTTTTATGGTGTATTTCTCCAATAGTTTATGTTTTGGCTTTTTTTGTTTTACGGAGTCTGTTATTGTCATTTGAAAGGGCTTCCTTATTATTTTGTGTTAATTTTATACTTAAATGATTGGGATAATTATACCATGATTTGTGTGGCAACAGTTGCTTGTGGCCATGAATACCCGGTTTTCTGGCCATGAATTTTTCGAAATACTCTTTATAACAATTTCTTTTGCCTATTTTGGCATCTACAAAACCTGAAATTGGAATTGTGAATCTTCTACAACTCTTTCATCTTCCCAAGGATTTCCTGATAAAATGCATCCTGAGTTCCGCTATTCTTCAAATCCTCTAGTATTACACCATCTTTCAACAGAATTAACCGACTGCAATAGCTTGCCATCTGCGGATCATGCGTTACCATGACAATTGTCTTCTTATATTCCGATGAAATCTTATTCAATGCATCAATTACAATTTTTCCTGACTTTGAGTCCAAATTTCCGGTCGGCTCATCAGCAAGTATCAGATCAGGATTATTGATTAACGCACGACATATGGCAACTCTCTGCTTTTCACCGCCAGATAATTCATATGAATTCTTCTTTAACAGATATTCTATCTGAAATTGTTCTGCATATTTCTTTGCTTCTGCAATCATCTTATTAATATTCTGTTTGCTTATGATCATCGGCAGCATGATATTCTCTTCAACTGAAAGGCTGTCCATCAGATAAAAATCCTGAAAAATAAATCCTATCTTACTGTTCCGGATATCCGCAAGTTTATCCCCGTATAGTTCACTGGTATCTTCTCCCATAAATTTAATTGTTCCATCCGTCGGTTTATCAATCATTCCGAGTGTCTTAAGCAACGTTGTCTTACCACATCCGGATTTTCCCATGATTCCAACAAATTCACCTTCCGCAACTTGAAAGCTGATTCCTTTTAACACATTCACATTATTTTTTGAATCCCTAAAAGTTGCTGTATTGTAACTTCTTACAAGATTTTTAACTTCTAATATATTTCTCATCAATTCTTATCACCCCATATTTTTGAAATTTCTTTCCATAAACGCCTGGTTGAAAAAATAATAAATATCATAAAAATAATTACATATATGCATAAAATGCATCCTAACATTGCAACTTCCTTTTGTATCAAAACAATTTCCGTTGTTCCGTAATAATAAGATTTTATAAATACTCCGCAAAACATTCCACTTATACCGATCGCAAGTAAAAGGGACCACCACATGTCTCTGGATATTTCTTTCACAACGGATAAATACCCTTCCTTCCTCTTCACACCAAGAATAGCACCTATCTGATATTTTCGTTTTAAATGCTCCTGATCATTCTGCAGCATTAACCATGTTATAAACATCGTAAAAATTAAAATAATAATCGCTACGAGGATTGCTACCATTTGATTTAATACGTTTTCTTTTTTATCAATACCCTGAATTGTCAACTTACAAAAAGCCTCATCTAGTTTTCCTTGTTGCAATTTTTCTTCTATGTATCGTGTTGAAACTGTCAGGTTCTTTTTTGGCAGATTTATAATCATAAACATTTTTTTATAATCACTTTCTTTTTCTGCCTGCGTGAATATATTATCTGGAATAATTACAAGACCGGTCATAGAAAAGCCGATCATCTCTTTGATTTGCTCTTTCTTTATCTGGAAATTGTATTTATATTCCAATCCCTCTTCATCCATATTTCCGCATTTACCAAGTGCGATTGATTTTATTTTTCTATGTTGTTTATCACTTAGATCCGATTTACGGCTCCCTTCTTTTCTCCAAATTCTTATTATTTCATTTTTATTTAACGATTCATTTTTATTGTAAATTTTATTATAGTCGCTAAGTGATATAGCAACCCAGGAATCACCTCTCATCTCATTAAACCACAGAAACGGGAATTGTTTTGTAAGACCATTAAATCGAGCTGTTACCACAGTATTTACTGCTGTCGTTTCTTTTGAGTTGCCGATACACACAAAATCATTTGGCATATATCTGTCATGAATTGTACCTCGAAGCATTAAAAATGTATTAAATATTAAAATGATTCCCAACAATATCTGCATTAGCATCCGAAATCCATGTTTTTTTATGTAACAGTAGCAATCATTCCAAGCTAATATATGCTTTTTATAATATTTCGACTCACTGAATTTTTCCATAAAAAATCCAGTTCCGAATATCATAAGAATTATAAGACCTGTCAAAATACATATAAGTGCCATATAAGCCATCATTGGATCATTATTCACCAACAGATAACCACTACTAATAACCAAAATACCCACTATAAAGTAAATAACTGATATCATCGAATGGATTCGAGATTCCTTAATCTTGAATATCTTATCTCCTAAATTCGTTCTGGTATCTAATAATATTTGCAATGTAATATATACGCCTATCGTCATGATCAGACAGCTTAGAATCAACACAAGATAAACTCTTGACATCGAAATGCCTTTGACAAATCTTGCATTTATTCTAGTATGAAGAATTTCTTTTATAATTTTCGTTCCAATTAAACCAAACAGAATTCCAAAACCACATGCAAGCATACCGCTTATTACATATTCCAGACCAATCATTACTTTTAAATTTTTCTTGCGTATTCCTAATAATTGAAATAATTTATAATCCCATATTCTTGTGTTTATATACGCTTTAACAGAATATCCCGTTACCAGAATCATAATTAAAATAATACATGGAATGATTATGCGTAACTGCTTTCTTAATTCACTTTGATATGCAAATTGTAACGCTTCAGTTTTTATTCCTGGGACTTGTGACAATGCCTCTTGAATATAAATAAGCATAAATATAACTGCAACTGATAATATTTCACTCATAAAAAAAGAAAGAAAATTTTTCCTATTATACTTAAAGCTTTTCCATACAACTTTGAACATGAATTCTCCCCCTTACATTAATATACCTGCCGTTAAAAATGCCATTAGAATAAGAATAAGAAATAACTTTACCATAATTGACATCACAACTACCGAATCCATAATATTCAATTGTTTCTTTTTCATGGTTAAAACAATATGGATAATATCGCAACAAATAAATATTACAAAAAACAAAGCAAAGCTTAATAAGTCCCCGCTTATTCGGCTATATTTTTTGATAAACACATATATATTCAAAAGAGACGTTTCTTTTTTTATCCAAATCACATACAGCCAATATATAAACGGAATCATTCCGATATTAAATATCAGATCGAAATACGATGAATAATGGATAAATTTTTTAACTAAAGTTCTTTCAATAGAAGAAATACTTTTTTCCAATACATTAACAGTCTCCTGTTGTATTTCTTCATTTGTAGGAATAACTAACGTTTTTTTTAATTTATTCATTTCATCCCTGCATAAACTGCACTCCGCTAAATGTTCATCCACTATTTTTTGTGTATCTTCACTTACCACCCTATCTATATAAAGCGGAAGAATATCTTTAATTACATTACATGTTATTTTATTCATTATTCTCTGCCTCCATATATTCTAATATTTTCATTTTGGCTCTATAATAAGTTACTCTTGCCCAGCCAGAACTTTTTCCAAAAATTCTTCCAATCTTTTCAAATGAAAGTTCCCCATGTATTCTTAATTCAAATACTATTTTGTATGGATCTTTCATATTTTTCAAAAAATTATGTATTTTCTCAACCTGTTCTTTATTTATTAGATTGTCAATAAACTCCGTCTGAATATCGACCTGCTCCGTTGGAGGCTCCCATTCCACATAGATTTTCTCACGCTTACAATATGTAAAATATGTATTTCTTGCAATTGTAAATAACCATGCACGTATATCTTTTCTTCCATCATATGAATTAATTGCCGTCAATGCTTTTGTAAAAGTTTCCTGTGTAATATCTTCTGCAATTTCTTTGTTCGATGATAAACCACACAAAAAATGATATACGTCCAGGTAATATGATTTATATATACAATCAAAATCCATGTGCTGTCCTCCTTTCCTTTATAATATTAACTATTCAATTTGATAAATGTTACAAATAAAATGCAAAGAACTTTCCATCGGCAACTTTTCTTACATATTTGGATATAAAAAAAATAAGTCAGGCAAATCAAAATATTGACCTTCCTGACTATTTATATATTTATCTGTTTTCCGTGGTTTTCATTTTGAATCCTCGGTTCGTACTATATTGATTATTTTATAATTTATATCTACTTATATTCTTCCAGTTTTCTGGGAATCCCATTGCTTTGAAAAATAAATCCTGGTTTAGATTGCCAGTCTTTTTCATATACTGGTTAATTATCTGATTCAAAGATTTTTTAAATTCAGCAAAATCTTCTTTTGCCAGCAACATTCGAAAAGCAATCACAACAGAAAACAAATCGTTTTTTCCACATTTGTATTTATTTCCATTTTGCGGAAGTTTCATTTTTCTATGTAATATTGTATCAGGGATATCAAACCTGCTCTTATATGAAAATAACCTTTCATTATGAGCACAGACGTTTCTATATAAGGTAAGCACTTTCATGTACTGAATTAGTTCTTTTTCACTTACATAATCAAAATGTCGGCTAATTTTCGTTTTCATACTGGTCGTCAGAAATGAATACATCTTTGACATCTGTCCAAATGTTAAAGTTTTCATAATGACCCACATAGGAACATTTCCATATGTTTTTCTTTGATAAACTACATAAGCGTGATCTGTGCTTTTCTTTGCTTCTCTATCCAGTATAGCTATTAAAGCAGCAATTTTCTTTTTATTTGCTCCCGAGTTATTATAATGTACAGCATTCAGATAATCTTCCTGTTTTTCTGAATAAGTATCACAAAAATGATAAGAAATCAGCGATCTCATTTTTTGCTCAAAATGACAAAGATACCGGAAGATCAATGTACGAAGTTTTTCATCAAATTCATATAAAGCAACAAGATCCTCAAAGGTTGTGCCTTCCTTATATTTTCTTGTCATAGGATTATAAAACAGATTTTTATATCCATCTATTAAAGCAAAATAACTGATATCTTCTAATTTGGACACAGCAAATTTATGATCATTAACAATCATTCCTTTTTGCTCGATGAGATTATTGATTTGTTCTTCATAATTCAAAAACGGTTTTATCGGTTTTAACGCTTTTTCTGTCATTTTTCACCTTCTATAAAAATCTGCATATATAGAAAAACGGAGGGCCCTCAGGTCCTCCGTCCGGTCGCAGGCATCGCAAGTTTCTGCAACCTGATCACTGACAAAAATTTTATCACGAACCTTTGCAAAAGGCAAGTGATTTTTGCAAACATTTGTCAGTAAAATATTATATGCGTATTTTTATATCGCATTCAAAATTTGACACAACAAACCTCGTCTGAGCCTTTCTTCTAAATTCTTTTGTTCACATACCTTACAAATAATTTCTGCACAACTATCTGAATAATTATATAAATTCCAACAAGCTTAAGCCAGTAACTCCAAAAAGCAGTTGAGATCTTTTCACCCATTGCCTCATACCAATGTGAATAGATCATTACATATAAAAGAGCCAAACAAATACCTGTACCTAATGCTATATTCCCCACGCTGCAAATCTCAAAACTTAAATTCTTCTTTTGTTCTTTTTGTTTCATACCCATAGAATGAAAAAATTCATAACGTCTTTGGTAAGAAGACATTTCGGCCAGATTTTTAACAACCATAATAAAAACACCACTGATTAAAAGGGTTATCAGAATAAACAGCTTGCTAAAAAGCAAAAATATATTACTTATTTTCTGTTCTTTTAAAAACACAGTCTTATTATAACATATAGCATGTGGCGAATGACTGTCATCTGGTTGGAATACAGTAATTCCTTCTTTATCTGCGTGATCTTTTATCTCTTTCCATGCCATCTGCTCTTTTGTTTTTGGAAAAGAAAATACTTCTAACATTGAAACTTCTTCATCATCTGCTGCCTGTTTTTTCCATTGTTTATCAAAATATTCATCCGAAAATATAACTGTATCTTCACACCCTTCACCGGCATCTTCTGGTACGAATTTTCCAAATACGTTTTGTGTATGAATTTCTTTTATCCTATACTGATAATTCGCATCTTTTAAAATATTGGAAGATTCAAATTCCTTTTTCTTCGGATTAAATTTGCCAATATACAGCCATCCAAATAAATCATAAAGAACCTTATCAGTTACTTTTTCTTCCCTTTGATAATTCTGGTCCTCAATTCCTATAACAATTTCTTTCCCAGACAAACCATAAGCCTTCCCTGTTAGTTCTTTATATGTGGATTCGGATATTCCAATTTCTTCCTGTGAATAAAACATTGTTGCCCGGATCATCGGAATATGTTTAACTGTCCCATTATATTTTTCGGCTATTTTTTCACTGTATTTTTCATCGTTCTGGCGTGCCATCCAGATTATATCATAAGGATAATTACTACTTGTCTTGTCAAGAGGCAGAATCTCTACTATTTGTGTACCGATATAAGAAAGAGCAAAAAAATGTATTACAAATAACATCAGAATAATTAATATATTACTTTGATATTTACTATCAAGTTGATTGATTTTCAATGCATACCGAAAGTAAAAAGGTCCTTTTTTCGCCTGTTCAAGAATAAATGCAACACTGAAAGTAATAATAAGAATTCCGCCTATCAGAAAATATATATGTGCAAAATAATATCCCCATGTTCCTGGCTTATATTGTTTAATTGCAAGTATTATAAATACAATCCCTAACACTGTAAGCAACAGCCATTTTGAACTGACGGGGCGTTTTTCCTTTATTTCCTCTTTCATCATTAAAGAGCTTAAATTTCTTCCGTCCATCCACACCAGGAGAATTATAAAGATTCCAAGCATAACTCCCAGACACAAAAGAATTGTATTTTTATATACGACCGGATCCACTTTTTGTAATGTAATAATCTGAGGATTGTATTGATTTAAGCAATATAAAATTCCATATAGGAGCAGATTTCCTAACAAAATACCAATTAAAAGTGAACCCATACATCCTATAATGTATTCCGCAAAAAGAAGCATATAAGACATCTTCTTTTTCATCCCAAGCATAATAAAAGTTCCATAATCTTTTGCCCGGAGTTTAATATAATAGCGCATAGAAAATACCATCAAAAGTATTGTAACAACAGTTATTAATCCAACCGCTATCATAAAATCACTTTTTATTCCCATCATAATCGAAGGTTCTGTAACTGCCCGCACTACAACATCATTCAATCCCCAAAAGATAAATAATTCTGCTACGGCTATAATGTTACTGACAAAAAATAAAATATATTTCCGTATATTGCTTTTAAAATTTTTGTAAATTATTTTATGCAGCATATACCTTCCCACCCCTTACAATAATCTTGAATTCAAATATAGCTGATACTGGCATTGGTCTTTTTATAATTCCGCCATTTTGGAAAGGATTGTTTGATAAAATGTTTCTCTGTTACTGCCCTTCTTTAATTCTTCCAAAATCTTGCCGTCTTTCAGCAGAATAATCCGGTCACAATAGCTTGCCATCTGCGGATCATGCGTTACCATGACAATTGTCTTCTTATATTCCGATGAAATCTTATTCAATGCATCAATTACAATTTTTCCTGACTTTGAGTCCAAATTTCCGGTCGGCTCATCAGCAAGTATCAGATCAGGATTATTGATTAACGCACGACATATGGCAACTCTCTGCTTTTCACCGCCAGATAATTCATATGAATTCTTCTTTAACAGATATTCTATCTGAAATTGTTCTGCATATTTCTTTGCTTCTGCAATCATCTTATTAATATTCTGTTTGCTTATGATCATCGGCAGCATGATATTCTCTTCAACTGAAAGGCTGTCCATCAGATAAAAATCCTGAAAAATAAATCCTATCTTACTGTTCCGGATATCCGCAAGTTTATCCCCGTATAGTTCACTGGTATCTTCTCCCATAAATTTAATTGTTCCATCCGTCGGTTTATCAATCATTCCGATTGTCTTAAGCAAAGTTGTTTTACCACATCCGGATTTACCCATGATTCCAACGAATTCACCTTCTGTAACTTGAAAGCTGATTCCTTTTAAAACCTTTACATCTTCTTCGCTTTCTTTTATTACGGATTTTCTATAATTTCTTATTAAATTTTCAACTTCTAATACATTTGTTCTCATCTTTTAATCCTCCTTCAATTTTACGTGTAATATATAGTGCAAAACCTCTTTGCACAAGCAACTCTAATGCAATATATCCTAAGCAGGCAACCAGCCAATACTTTGTAAAATTCCATTTATTAACTTCCCCTGCTTTTTCCATTCGTAATAAACATGCAATAAAATGTATTACGGACATAAAAATACCGGCTGCTAATGAAATCATTCCGACACTTTGCATTTCCAAGAGATAAAGAGCTTTACGTTCTTTTTTTTGCATTCCCATACAACGCAAAAATTCCTGTTTCTTTTTATAGGATGGGATTTCTGATTCAACCTTTATTTCCATAATAAAAATCGAATTTAAAAATAATGCTGTTAAAATAAACACCTTGCTTAATAAACGAAACATCAATAATGTTTGCTGTGTTTTTACAAAAGATTCTGTGTAATATATAATGTTTTGTTCATTTCCATCATTAATAATTTTTGTTCCATGTTTTGTGGAATAAGTTCTTATTTCTTTCCAGAGATTACGTTTATTTTCCTGATCAAATTTAATTAAAATCAATTTAGACGGTTCATTTTTTGTCTGTTCTATTCTTTTATATTCTTTCTCAAAATATTTATCAGAGAATATAATCAAGGATTCTGACCATCTGTTTGTTGTATATTGTCCAATCACATTTTCTGTATACATTTTCTTGATTTTATATAGATGGCGTTTGGATTGAGCGGAATTTTCATTTCTTTTCCCTTTTACTACAATTGAATGGAGTTCTTCACTTTTATCATCTGAATATCTTCCTGTATACATAATTCTATAATTAAATTGAAATGTTCGATCCTTTACGCTTCTATTGGGATGATTTTGATCTTGCATTGCTACTACTATTTGTTTATTTTTTAAATGTAATGTCTTTCCAGTCAATTTATTGTAATAACTTTCTGAAATACCGATTTGCTGATCGCCACTAACGGAAGTAACCCTCATCATTGGAATTTCTGTTATTTTCGTTTTATCAGCCAGAGAATCTATATACTTCTGTTCACTTGTGTTTGCCATCCACAACATATCATATGGATAATTTTTCGCTTTATAGTGTTCTATTGGTAATAATGAAGAAATTTCTGTGCTTATATATGTAAGTGCAAAAAAATGAATAACAAAAAACATTAATACCAGCATTAGGTTATTTTGATATTTACTGCTAAATTGATTTATTTGTAATACATTTTTCAAGTAAAAAAATTGTTCGTGTTTTTTTATTTCTTCCAGTAATACACCCATGCCAAAAGTTAAAATTAAAAATCCACCAATTATCCATATAAAATATGCATCATAATGCACTTCTTCATAGCTTGGAAACATAAACCAGGCAATTACACTCAATATAATTCCTATAATAACTGCAATTGTCCAATATCCTTTTTGCGGACATTTCTGAATCTTTTCTTCAGCTTGTATCAGTGAACTCAGATTATGATTTTCAATCCATACTATGACAGCAAAAAACGTAAAAATCATAATTCCGATACTAAATTTTATTGAATAAACATATATATTCAAATTTGCCGTTACTATTCGTACAAAATATAAAGGTGCAATTTTGTGTAATAAAAACTGAATGCCATACAATATACCAGTTCCAAGAATAAGTCCTAGTATTGATGAGAATACCCAGCCAAGAACATATTCTATCAACATCAAACTAAATACCATTCGTTTGTGCATTCCCATCATAATAAATAATCCATAATCTCTTATTCTTGATTTTAAATAATAAATCATAGCATACGCCATCAACATTATAGTAATAACAGAAATCATTCCTAAAGCCATAGTAAAATCAATTCTAAAAAGAAATGCTGTTTCGGTATCTTTTACAATTTGTAATACAATCTCTTTTAATCCACGAAATACAAACAGCTCCATAATTGCAACAATATTACTCAAGAAAAACAAAATATAATTCTTTAAATTACTTCGAAAATTTTTATAGATTATTTTTGTTAACATCTACATTCCCCTCTCCATTTTGTAATCTGCAGCTAGCTACTTTGCTCCACATAATAGCGTAGTTCTACTTTACACCACATAGTAGTTATTGTCAATTCGATTACTTATCTATTGTCATGTTTTCTGGCTATGTTATAATATTGATAAATAGATTAGAAAATATCAGGTGATGCAATGTATGATAAATCTCAATTAATGCGTGGAACATTAGAAGGATGTATTTTAAAAATATTATCCCAAAATACATCTTATGGTTATGAAATTGTTACAACTCTTCTGGGTTATGGATTTAAAGATATAAAAGAAGGAACCATTTATCCATTATTGGTTCGTCTTGAAAAAAAAGGAATTATTACCTCTGAGATGCAGCCTTCTCCACTGGGTCCAAGCAGAAAATATTATTCCATTACACCAGATGGAGTAGAATATTTGAACGAATTTAAAACAAACTGGAAGCAGATATCCCAATCTGTAAACCAGATATTTGATACGGAGGTATAAAATCATGTTAAATAAAAAAGATCAAAGAATCATACGGCAAATGATACGCCATATTCGTACATTTCCTTTATCAGATTCTGAAATTAAGCTACTTGAACGGGATCTTACCGGAATGGCTCTTGAAGCTGAAAAACGTGGAGAAGATTTTGAAGATGTTTTGGACATGACCCCAACTGAATTTTGTGATGAATTGCTTTACTCTATCGGGGGCAGCAAGGCTCCAGGTGGTCGCTATCTGTTAAAAGGTGCCGGAATTTATTATCAATTAACAGGAATTCTTGGAACAGCACTTTTTTCACTAATCCTATTACTTGCATTATTTTATACAATTATAATTCCGTCCGAACTTGCACAAACCGGATTACTTGTATTATTTGTTGCAGCAATTGGTCTTACTTTCTTTTTGCTATCTTTATCATTTGGAAATATCGCTGAACGCGATTGTGGCACAACCGAAAAGTCTGCACAGCTTGTTAATAATGGAAAGATTTTGTTGGTAACGGCAGTTATCTTTGATATCGTGGCTACTCTTTATATGATTTTTAATGCTGGAGCGTCTGTAGGACATTTTAATTATAAGCTTCCGCTTCTTATGCAGGTTATTATCTTTTTTTCCTGTTATATGCCGGCAATTCTGTACATTATCGGTGCAAAGAGGAATCTGCCACGAGAGTATGCTTTTAATGATATATAGAAAATATTAGCTAATTATGTAGAAAAGTCAGGAAGATTAAATATAATCAACCTGACTTTTTTATCAAAGATTATGATCAGTTTCTCTCTTTTCCTACTGGGCAAGCCCTCGCGAATTGCTTTCATGCAATTTAGTCAAAAAGAAAGACCCTGTATAAAACAGAGCCTCTGGCATTTTCTTTTGAGAGTCTGCATTCTCTAGCCAGATTGTGGTAAATGCCAAACCCTTATAAAACTCGCAAGGCATTAATCCTTTGGCACAACACCTTACTTCTTCGCTTAACAGACACTCAAGTTGCCTGTTGGTATTATTACAATAAACTTCATACAAATTTATGTCAATTGCTCTTTAATATAATACATCATTTTCTTATATTACAATTTGCTTAGATAATTCTCTAATTGATGAAAAATACCAACTATATTTACAATATCTTTTCTTACATCAAATATCATGATATAATTCATTTGTGGAATAACCGCCTCATAATATCCTTTTTTTGCCAAATACATATCCCGACTTTTCGGAAATTGGTATGGATTCTCCACCAATCGGTCATAAATACTTTCTACACTATCTAACAAATGTTTTGCAGCTTCTTTGTTTTTCAGGCGGTAAATCAAATGATACACAAGATTATCAAGTAATTCGTCTGCATGATCTGTAACATTTAATTTATAAACCATACTTCGCCCTCATTTCACCCAGTGCCTTTCTTGCATCTTTTACCTGCCTTGTTTCGATCTGCCTTTCAGATATTTCAATATCGCGATACATTGCAAGCTGTTTCATTGTCGATTCATAATTCTCCATACTCATGATAACCATATCTCCATATCCATTTTTTGTAATATAGATAGGTTCCTCTGTCCTATGACACATCTCAGAAATTTCAGAAGTATTTTTCAATTCTTTTATAGGAATTATTTGTGGCATAATCAGCACCTCCTTTTATGGTTTAATTATACCATAATTATGTCCTTTTTCAATCTTTATATACTATTATATGATAATAATCCAATTCACCCCAATTTTTCGGTTCAATAACAGATTATTTTTCTTGTAAATCTATTTTCTGGTGTAAAAGACTTCTAATTTTATTTCCTAATTGTATCAATTGTATATTTTCTTTTTTAGTTCATATGGCTCATATACTTATAGTTAAATACTAAAAAAGACACAAGATTTTACTCTCATGTCATTTTATTGAATTTGATTCTAACTGTTGTTTCAAATATTTTTTGAAGACATCTACAACACTTTTGCAACAAAAATCCAGATTTGCAACCTTATTGATCTTTATTATTCTTTATCAATCCTTCCCAAAAATGTGATTAAATAAGGCTTTTTAATACTCTTTAATAATCTTTAATAGCTAAAAAAAGAAGCTTGAAACAACTCTTGGTAGTGTAAATCTTGCCATATCAAACACGCTCCTTTTATTATGTATTGATGCATTGTATAACTTGATAATATTTTTTATCAGCAAAGCATCGTTAATCTTTTAACACAATTGTACTACTAAGGAATTTATTTTTCAAGTGGTTGAAATGTTAAATTTGTGTTTTTTTCTACTTCCCCAGTTGAAATTCATTTATTTGTATGTATTTTTTACAAAAATTCAAAATATGCAGAGCCGATCACAGTATTAATTTTTCTTTTATGCATTTGAAGCTTGTTAAAAACATTACACAATTCGACTTATACTTCTCTTGCATACTTTGACGTCTACAGAACCTAAAATCGGAAGCATCTTTTGAACGCATAACGATAAAAACGATCAGACATATCTTCCGGAATATATCTGACCGCTTTTATTATTTTGCAAGTTCTTTTATTATATTTTCTACTTCAGAAATATCAATTTCCAGCATTTCTGCAATTTGTTCAATTGAGAATTTATTAGACAACTTTCTCATAAGTTCTTGCTTCTCTTCTAATTTTCCTTCTAATCTTCCTTCTGCAATACCTTCCTGTTTTATAAGTATCTTTTCTTCCCACGACTGCATATATTTCACCTCTGTCTTTTCACTTGCTTTGATCTGACAAATCCGTCTATGCATCTTTTGAATTCGTTCACTTTTACATACTTCTGACACTTCATCCGTACTATGTTCCATATACTTCAAAAGTTCTATCAATTCTGGTGACACCAGCTCAAAACTTCATTCAATAAATTGAAATCAACAACTCCCGGTGGCATATCGATCTTAATTCAATACATAATTTCTGGTCGTAATTCCGCTCACTCTTCCCTTAGCATTGACCAATACAGCCTTAAAGATGGTCTCTCCTTCCGGCATCTCTACCGGTCCGGTGTACTTCGTAGAAGAAGTCGTCGGTTCTGATTTATCTGTCGTATAATACGCCGTATATCCATCCGGTACTTTAATCTCAATCTCCTGAGCAGTGCTGTACTGTCCGGTTGACGGGGACACTGCCGGTGCATCTTCGATCGGAAGTTCAACGGTATATGATTTTTTCACCGGAAGGCTTGGAATGCCCGCCTTATTTACTGCTATTGCATAGATCGTTGTGTCTCCCTCTTCAATCTGAATCGGACTATTGTACTTATGGCTGCCTGTGGTTGGCTTCTTCTTGTTCTTCGTATAATATATCTTATTTCCCGATTCTGCCGTCAGTTTTAACTGCTGAACATCATCATAATCCTCACCGTCATCCAGACTGAATTTCGGAGTCTTCACTACATATTCCGGTAATTCATCTGTGATCGTCGAAGTCGCATTATCCAGAAGCTCCGGAATCTTCTCTTTCTGATCAGAACGGATATAGAATTTGATGCACGCACGATGTAATTCGATATTATCTTCCTGTTTTTTCAGTGCATCCGAGAACAGACGCTCTGCTTTTTCTGTATTATCCTGTGCCTGATAAACTTTTGAAAGGCCTGTGTATGCTTCCGGTCTGGTGTCATCTTTTGCCATGGCATTTCTGAAGCAGTCTTCTGCCTCTGTATAATCATTTCTTTCGAGTGCTTTATTTCCCTTGTTGACCGCACCGATATATGATGTCATATAAGCAAATATTCCAACAATTCCTATGATAAGTAACAGGGACAATGCGAGAAGCAGTGCACGCTTTTTCTTTTTTTTGCGAAGTGCTTTTTGTCTTGCACGCTCACGGTTACGGCGTCTGCGTTCATCCTCATTCATCTGTCTGCTTCTGTTTCTTGTATTATTTCTTGCCACACCTGTACTGCGTCTTTCATTTCCTCTACGACTGCCGGTTGTAGATCTTCCAGCTGCATCTCTGTTACGTGAAGGTCGGGAATAATACATCTCATCCTCATAGCCATCACTGTCTATTGCACCTTTTATCTGTGCTGTAAGCATATCATCTAATGGGTTGTAGTCCGGAACAATGCGGACCTCTTTTCCACAATGTCTGCAATACAATTCCCCTTCAGGTATTCTCTGACCACAATACCTACATCTCATCTTATGCCATCCTCCTACTGTGAATTCTATCTCTTATCCATTCTTCTCATTCAAATATTGTTCAAATTCTTCCGAAGACATCAGAACTTTTCGAGGTTTTGTTCCTTCCTCCGGTCCTACGGCGCCTGCCTCACATAACTGATCCATGATTCTTGCAGCCCTGTTAAATCCTATCTTAAAAGCTCGCTGGAGCATTCCGATAGATGCTTTTTCCTTCTCAATAATCAGTCTTCCGGCATCTGCAAAATATGCATCATTTTCATTACCTTCACTTCCGCCGGATCCTGATGCCGGATTTCCGGTAGGAATGGTATTCATATGCGTCTCTATATCCTGATTGTATGTAACATCGCCGTTATGTTCACGCAGATATTCTACTACCTGCTGTACTTCCTTATCTGTAACAAATGATCCCTGTACTCTGGCCGGTTTCTGATATCCTGACGGATAAAAAAGCATATCTCCTTTTCCCAGAAGCTTCTCTGCACCGTTCATATCTATAATCGTCCGGGAATCTACACCGGATGATACTGAGAATGCGATTCTCGAAGGCATATTTGCCTTGATAAGTCCGGTGATAACGTTAACTGACGGTCTCTGTGTCGCAAGCACCAGGTGGATCCCTGCGGCTCTCGCAAGCTGTGCCAGACGGCAGATTGCTTCCTCTACATCTCCCGGAGCTACCATCATCAAATCCGCAAGCTCATCAACAATAATAATGATCTGTGGCATAGGCTCCAGTTTATCGCCTTCTTCGGTCTGGACTCCAAGACTTTTGATCTTTTCGTTATATCCTTTCATATCTCTGACATTATATTTGGCAAATGCCTGATAACGTCTTGACATCTCTCCCACTGCCCAGTTCAGTGCGCCTGCCGCTTTTTTCGGATCAGTGACTACCGGAATCAGAAGGTGTGGAATACCATTATACACACTCAATTCTACAACCTTCGGATCGATCATGATCAGTTTTACTTCATTAGGGTCTGCCTTATATAAGACACTCATGATCAACGTATTGATACATACGGATTTACCAGATCCGGTAGCGCCGGCGATCAGTACGTGCGGCATCTTGGCAATATCTGCTACCACAGTCTTTCCGCCGATGTCCTTTCCTACTGCGAAAGATATCTTGGAAGAACTGTTCTTAAATTCCGGCGATTCCAGAAGATCACGGAGCATGACTGCACTGTTTTCTTTGTTCGGTACTTCAATCCCTACTGCCGCTTTTCCCGGAATCGGAGCCTCAATACGGATATCTGCCGCTGCAAGATTCAGTTTGATATCATCGGCAAGACCTACGATCTTACTGACTTTGACTCCCATTTCAGGCTGTAATTCATATCTTGTAACCGAAGGTCCACAGCTTACATTGGTAATGGTAACTTTTACCCCAAAGTTCTCGAGTGTCTGCTGCAGCTTCATAGCGGTCTCTCTTAAATGCGCATCTGATTCTCCTCCGCCGCGTTTTCCTCTCTGAAGCAGAGATAACGGCGGATACTGATACTCTTTTTTCGGCTTTACAGAATCTGCGGCAACGCTTGCAGCAACATCTGCTACTTCATCTGCCATTCCTGCCGCCCCCATCTTCGGATTCTTACGTCTTGCAGGTTTTTCATGTGTCTTTGGATCATTTTCAGATTCCGGAGTCTTCTTTTCCGGTTCATTCGTCATGTCTTCTTTTCCATAATCTGCCGGCTCAGGATCCGCACGGTGTATGATAAATTCCGGTTTCTCCGGTCCTTTTGCTGTCTTTGGATCGATTGGAAGTTCTCTTACTTCCGGAGATTTCTTAGCGATAGACGTATCGAAAGATACTCCTTCCACATGCTTGTCTCTCCGCCTGTGCATGCTGCTGTCTGCCGCAGCCGCAGCACGTTCCTTTTCACGTTGTTCACGCTGTTCCATGCGTTCACGTTTTCTGACTTCTGCATGCTCTTTATGTCTTCTTGCATCTTCTTTTGCCCTTGCATATGCTTTATCACTGCCGGCCTTCATACCTTTTAATGCAGACTTTCCTGTAATGATCACCAGACAGATGATCATAAGAATCACTGTGACAACATATGTTCCGGCTACACCGATTGCCGGCGTTAATACAGATGCCAGTCCCTTTCCGATCTTTCCGCCAAGTTCGTCCACGAGCTGCAGCAAAATTTCAGCAAGGAACAGCAAAAGCACTGCAATTACTGTCTTCATGTATGCATACCGGTTGCCTTTATTAGACACCAGAAAAGATACCAGACCAAACAAAACGAATGGAATGATATAGGCCACGGCTCCGAATATCTCCCACAAAACTCCGGATACGGCATCTCCTAAAAATCCTGCAACACCAAAATTACTGATCAGAAGAATGATACTGACCGCAAGTGTTATCCATATCAGGATTTCATCCATCAGAAAACTATTACCGGACTTTGCGGTCATGGTAGATCTGGTTGTTTTTTTTGTATTTTTCTTTGTTGTTTTTTTATTAGAAGTCGACTTTTTTGAAGTCGTACCTGTTTTTTTTCTGTTCGTCTTACTCTTTGTAGACTTCGCCGTCATGAAAACTCCCCCTTATGATGGCAATACTAATTATAATTATAGCATTTAGGGGAATTGCTGTCATTACACATTTTCGTTCTTTTTTTGATTTCTGTCACTGATCATTTCGTGCAATTTATTCAATGCATCACTTAATCCGCCTACAGCATCAATGAGTCCTTCTCTTACAGCATCCTTTCCTTCCAGAAGTGTCCCAACATCTTTGACCAGCTCTGTAGGGTTTAACATTAACTCTTCGATCCGCTCCTGCTTCATAGAAGAATGTTCTGACAAAAATCTTGTGATCCGGTCCTGCGTACGTATCATGTTATCGAGACTTTGCTGAACTCCGATAAACATCCCGTTAGACCGCACCGGATGTATCACCATTGTTCCACTTGGCACGATAAATGAATAGTCGGCCGACACTGCCAGTGGTCCGCCGATCGAATGACTGCCGCCAAGCACCAGGGATACTGTAGGTTTACTCAAAGAAGCGATCATTTCTGCAATCGAAAGTCCCGCCTCTACATCTCCTCCAAGTGTATTCAGAAGAATCAGAAGACCATCAATCTTACTGCTGTCTTCGACTTCGGCCAGCATAGGAAGCAGATGTTCATACTTTGTGGCCTTTGTATTCCCGGATACCGCTTCATGTCCTTCAATTTCACCCACTATCGTAAGAAGTTTGATTCTGTGGTTGTCCCGGCTTCCTTCAAGATTCGCACTACCGGTTTCTTTTAATTCTTCTGTCGGCTCTGCACTTTTTTCTTTTTCTTTTTTCTCTTCGCTCATAAAAACACCTCCATACTTTTTATTAGTATGGAGGTGTTGCATACATTTTATTCATCCCAGTTGTGATATACATCCTGAACATCATCGTCATCATCCAGCATATCCAGCGTCTTCTGGATATTGGCAATGTCTTTTGGATCTGTCAGTTCTACATATGTCTGAGGGATCATTGTTACTTCTGCGGATGCCATCGGGATTCCTGCTTCTTCCATTGCAAGACGTACCGCACTGAAATCATCAGGATCTGTCAGTACTTCAAAGCTGTCTTCTTCTTCTACAAAGTCCTCTGCTCCTGCATCCAGTACCTGCATCATCAGTTCATCTGCATCGCCTTCATATTCTTCTTTGTCAATCACGATCTGACCTTTCTTGTCGAACATGAATGATACACATCCAGGTGTTCCTACGTTACCGCTTCCCTTTGTGAATGCATTCTTTACATTAGATGCTGTACGGTTCTTGTTATCTGTAAGAGTTTCTACGATGATAGCTGTACCGTTCGGTCCGTATCCTTCATATGTAATGTGCTCATAGTTTGCTGCACTCATATCTCCGGATGCACGTTTGATATTTCTTTCAATTGTATCGTTTGGCATGTTGTTGGATTTTGCTTTTGCGATTACATCTCTCAATCTGCTGTTATTAGAAGGATCTGAACTTCCGCCTTCTTTTACTGCTACTGCAATCTCTTTACCGATCTTTGTAAAGATCTTTCCTTTGGCAGCATCATTTTTCTCTTTCTTATGCTTAATATTGGCAAATTTTGAATGTCCTGACATGTCTTTTACCTCTCTTTATCTATTTTGTTTTATCTTTTATAAAAATTGTATTATTACACACTTTATCTATTCTATCACGCTTCGGGCAGTTTTTCAATCTTAACTGTCTGAATTATATTATTATCTACCTGTAAAGCGGTAAAACGATATCCTTCATAGTCTACTACGCACTTTTCATCTTCACCCGGAATGTGTTCCAGTTCATCGATCAGAAAACCATTTAATGTCTCATAATCTTCTTTGTCGAATGTAACAGGAATGAGATCCTCCAGATCCTCAAGCTCTGTCAGGCCATTTGCGATCATGCTTCCGTCATTCTGCTTCTGGATCATCTCATCTTCTTCATCATATTCATCCAGGATATTTCCGACGATCTCTTCCAGAATATCCTCCATAGCAACAAGTCCGGACGTCTGGCCGTATTCATCCAGAACAATCACCATATGATTCTTTGTGGACTGCATCTCCTTAAATAAAGTATCGATGCTTTTGGTTTCAGGAATATATGTAACCGGACGGAGATATTCTTTCAATTCTTTCACCGGACAGCCTCTCTTTGATTCATCCAGATAACCGGATGTTGCATCTCTTAAATGGATAATACCTATGATCTCGTCAATATCCTCCTGATATACCGGGAACCTTGAAAATCTTTCATCCAGCATGAATTTTAATGCTTCTTCCAGAGACCAGTCTCCGTCAATTGCAACAATGTTCTTACGGTGGGTCATAATGTCTTTCGCATCTTTATCCATATAGCGGAAAATATTGCGGATCAGCGCTGCAGCTTCTTTCTGCATCTCTTCATCCATTTCATCTTCATGAAATATCTGTTTCATTCGTTGGAACAAACTTCCCTCTTCCATAATTAATTATCCTTAACTCCTTCTTCTATGTATGAAGCTCGAAACTGATTCGGATTGCCTCATCTACTTTGTTCATTATCTCTTCATCCAGATGACATACCAGATCTCTAAGTCTTTGTTTGTCGATCGTGCGGATCTGCTCCAGTAAAACCACTGAATTCTTTACAATATGATATCTTCTTGCATCGATTTCTACATGCGTTGGCAGTTTGGCCTTATTCATCCGGGATGTGATAGCGGCACAGATAACAGTTGGGCTGTGTCTGTTTCCCACATCATTCTGAATGATCAGAACCGGACGGATTCCTCCCTGTTCCGATCCCACCACCGGACTTAAATCTGCATAATAGATATCTCCTCGTTTCACCTGCACTTTGCTTCACACTCCGATTCTTAAGATATACTAAGTATTTCCTTTTTTCTCAGATGTATTCTGCAAAGTTTTACGATATCTACAGAACCTGCCACCGGCAGCTTCTGTACGAATGCACGGCAATTAAAAACTGTCTACCTGTTCTACGACTTCTCCGTGGCGGATATATTCTCTTGGAATACGTTTGTTCAATACACACACGAATTCATAATTAAATCTTCCGGAAAGTTCTCCCAGCGTATCAACTGACAGGAACTCCTTTCCGTCACGTCCGAATATTACAACTTTATCTCCGAATTCCACGTCCTCGATAGCTGTCACATCAACCATGAACTGATCCATACATACACGTCCGATGATCGGTGCTTTCTGCCCGTGGATCAGCACATATCCTTTATTAGACAGACTTCTTGGATATCCGTCTCCATAACCGACCGGAATCGTAGCCACTTTTGTCGGACGGGTTGTAACATACGTTCCGCCATAGCTTACAGGCTTTCCTTCTGTCAGCCATTTTACATGGGCAACATGACTGATAAGTTCCATTGCCGGTTTTAACGGAACCCGTTCTTTCTCTACTTCATCTGACGGATACATGCCATATGTAGTGATACCCGCACGTACAATATCCATATTCGCTTCTTTCAGATCAATGATACCTGCGCTGTTGGAGCAATGATAATACTGGAACGTAACACCTCTTTTTTTCAGTTCTTCTTTCATCCAGAGATATTTATCAAGCTGCTCATTGGTAAATGTCTTATCTGCTTCATCAGACTTGGAAAAATGTGTAAACATTCCTTCCATTACCAGGTTCGGCAGTTTACTGATCTTTGCGATTTCTTCGGCATTCTCTTCTGTAATCTGGAATCCCAGTCTTGCCATTCCAGTGTCAAGCTTAATATGTACATAGACCTTACAGCCCATGGCTTCTGCAAGCTCTGACACTTCTTTTGCCATCTCATAACTATAGACAGTCATACGTACTTCATTGCGGATCATCGTATCCCACTGATCCGGGAAAATGCATCCAAGAACCAATACCGGTTTCTTCAAACATGCATCTTTTAATAAAATAGCTTCGTCCAGCGTAGCTACTGCATAACCCCAGATATAATCCTTTGGTTCCAGAAGCTTTGCAATCTGAACGGCACCATGTCCATAACCATCCATCTTGATGACTGCCATCATCTGTGTATCTTTCTGAATATTTTTCTTCATCATCTCTATATTATATTCAACCGCATCTAAATCGACTCTGGCTAAAACTCTTGTATAATGTTTCACTGCTATTCATCCTCCAGTTTCATTAATGCTTTACTGATATATTCTATCAGATCTCTTGCCATTACACTATATACGCCTTTTTCAAATTTTGCAAGGTCACCGGCCAAACCATGTACATATGTACCTAATCTGGCTGCTTTTTTCGTATCTTTTTCCTGCACCATAAAGCCTGCGATCACACCGGCCAGCACATCTCCCGAACCGGCTTTTGCCATCGCACTGTTCCCGGTAAGATTCAGGCAGATTTCATTTGCCTGATCTGCGATCAGTGTTCTGGAATCTTTTAATACACAGGTTACCTGATATCCGTCAGCGAATTTCTTCAGGATCTGTATCCGGTCTTCTCTAAGATCTTCCACAGGGATGCCTGTAAGTCTAGACATCTCTTTCATATGCGGTGTAAATATGAACTTCCGGTCTGCCAGCCGATCAAGAAGATCTTTGTTATCTGACAGAAGATTTAACCCGTCTGCATCGATCAGGCATGGAACATCCACGTATTCTATAACCGTCCGCAATAACTTCTCCGATGTTGTACTTCTTCCAATGCCGGAACCAATACACACACCGTCTGCCCACTTAAGAAGCTTTAGTACTTCTTCTTTATTAAATTCATCATAAGCCGTTATGATCGCTTCCGGCAGAAGTGTCTGCAATATCTCGCGGTTGTCCTTTGGTGTATAGATTCTGACAAGCCCGGCTCCTGTCATATAAGCCGCATGGGCATTCAGATATGCCGCACCTGCCATACCCTTACTTCCAGCGATCACAAGAAGCCTTCCATAACTTCCCTTATTAGAATCTTCCGGTCTTTCCGGAAGCATTCTACGATATTCTTCTCTTTCAAAAGAATGGATCACATCTGCATCCTGTAATAACGGCTCATGCGAAATGCCAATCTCTGCTACTGTCACTCTTCCTGCATATGCTCTGCCCTGCGCCAGTTCAAGGCCGATCTTTTTCACCTCGAATGTCACTGTATCATCTGCGTGGAATGCACAACCAAGCACACATCCCGTAGAGGCTGAAAGTCCTGATGGGATATCTACTGCAAATTTTGTACCCTGCATCTGATTCATACGTTCAATCACCTGACGATATGTACCTTCAATCTTACGGCTCAGTCCGACTCCGAACACGGCGTCTATCACTATGCTGTAGCTGTTATCCTGCGGGATATCTTCCGTGATCTTACCACCACATTCTTTAAGACGTCTTATCTGTTCCCGTGTCTCCGGTGTACAATGCTCTGGATTGCCGACCAGATAAGTATCCACAGAACACCCCATATTCTTCAAGATCCTGGCGATGGCAAATCCATCTCCGCCATTATTCCCTGATCCACATACCACACAGACAGAAGAAAGATCCAGATTCTCACTTTGCATCGTCTGTACACAGGCATTTGCTGCACGCTCCATTAATTCCAGTGATGCAATGCCCAATTCCTGAATCGTGTACTGATCGGCAGCCTTCATCTGTGCAGCATTAACCAGAAGTTTCATATATTTATTCATCTCCCATCAGATATATCTCTGCAACAAAAGAACGTGTAAAAATATGTCCGTATTCCAGACTACTCCTACACGCTTTCTTGTATTATAGTTTATTTATGGTCCTCTTTGTAACGACTGATATTGTATGACAACTGCATCAGACTTTCTGACAGATGCACATTCTCAACAACAACATTATCCGGAAGGTTCAAATCTGTATGTGCAAAGTTCCAGATCGCACGTACTCCGTTCTCAACCAGCATATTCGCAACTTCAATTGCTTTCTCTTTCGGAATCGTCAGAACTGCAATATCAATCTCATTATTCTGAACGAACGTTTTCAGATCATCCATCATACGGATCGGAACTCCACGGATGGATACTCCCTGAAGTCTTGGATTCACATCAAAGATTCCTTTCAGAATGAATCCACGGTTCTCGAAGGCTGCATAATTAGCCAGTGCCTGCCCAAGATTACCTGCACCAATGATAATAATATTGTGGTCTTCTTCCAATCCTAATATCTTTCCAATCTCTGTGTATAAATACTTAACATTATAACCGTATCCCTGTTGTCCGAATCCTCCGAAATTATTAAGATCCTGACGGATCTGGGATGCTGTTACTTTCATCCGCTTACTCAGATCGTTCGAAGAAATCCGCTCTACACCATTTTCCAACAGTTCGCCCAAATATCTGTAATACCTCGGCAATCTTCTTATGACCGCACGAGAAATCTCTCTTTCTTCCAATGTTTTCACCCTTCCAATCATAGTCTAAAATAATTATATAAAATTGAAAGATTATTGTCAAACTATTGTTGAATTTTATGCAATTTCCGTTATAATAAAGTAGCATGTGTAAATGCATTTTGAGAATACCAACGTATCAATTATCCATAACTCAGGAGGAAATATATGATATTAGCATGTCACGGGATCCAGAAATCTTTCGGTGAACACCTCATCGTCAGAGATGGATCCTTCCATATAGAAGATCACGAAAAAGCAGCTCTTGTCGGACCGAACGGTGCCGGTAAGTCCACTCTGCTCAAAATGATTGTAGGCGAATCAGCCCCGGATGACGGCAACGTCATCCTGACAAAAGGTAAGACACTTGGCTATCTTGCCCAGCATCAGGAGATGCAAAGCGGTAATACGATCTACGAAGAAGTCCGCACCGCAAAGGCCGATATAATCGCTATGGAGCGCCGTATCCGCGAGATCGAGATGGAACTTAAGCATCTCTCCGGTGATGCTCTGAACGACCGTCTGGAAACTTACAACCGCCTTACGGCCACTTTCGAACGTGAGAATGGCTATTCTTGCGAAAGTGAGATTACCGGTGTGTTAAAAGGACTTGGATTTACGGAAAATGATTTCACCAAACCGGTCGACACTCTCTCCGGAGGACAGAAAACCCGTGTATCTCTCGGCAAGCTTCTGTTAACAAAACCGGACATCTTGCTTCTTGATGAGCCAACCAACCATCTGGATCTGAATTCAATTGCATGGCTCGAAACCTATCTTCTAAACTATCAGGGAGCTGTGCTGATCGTGTCTCATGACCGTTATTTTTTGAACAAAGTTGTCACTAAAGTTCTTGAAATCGAGCTTGGAGAACTTCGTACTTATATGGGAAATTACAGCGACTATGCAGCAAAGAAGCAGCAGCTTCGCGACATACGCCTGAAGGAATATCTTAACCAGCAGCAGGAAATCAAGCATCAGGAAGCGGTTATCGAAAAGCTTCGTTCTTTCAACCGCGAAAAATCCATCAAACGTGCCGAAAGCCGCGAAAAGATGTTGGAAAAAATGCAGACCATCGAAAAACCGACAGAAGTTAATACAGATATACATCTGAAACTGGAACCATCCTGTGTAAGTGGCAATGATGTTCTGACTATTGAACATTTAAGCAAATCTTTCCCCGGACAGGAACTTTTTACAGACGTTAATCTCGAGATCAAACGTGGTGAACATGTCGCAGTAATCGGTGATAACGGAACAGGAAAGACTACGCTTCTTAAGATCTTAAACCGAGTGGTATCTGCTGATTCCGGTACTTATACACTTGGCTCCAATGTTAAGATTGGCTACTACGATCAGGAACATCATGTCCTTCATATGGAAAAAACAATTTTTGACGAGATTTCCGATGATTATCCGACTCTTACGAATACGGAAATCCGGAATGTGCTTGCAGCATTTCTTTTTACCGGTGATGATGTCTTCAAACAGATCAGTTCTTTGAGCGGTGGGGAACGCGGACGTGTATCTCTCGCAAAACTGATGCTCTCTGAAGCGAATTTCCTGATCCTCGACGAGCCGACCAACCACTTGGACATCGCATCCAAAGAAATCCTTGAGAATGCTTTGAATGATTATACCGGTACTGTACTTTATGTCTCTCATGACCGTTATTTCATTAATCAAACTGCATCACGGATTCTGGATCTTGTCAATCATACATTTGTAAATTATATCGGAAATTATGACTATTATCTGGAGAAAAAAGAAGAACTCACTACTGCATATGCCGGAGAAGTCTCTACACCTTCATCCGTTTCAGATAACAGTACAGACAAGAATGTATCCGAGTCAAAACTCAGCTGGCAGGAGCAAAAGGAAGCCCAGGCAAGACTTCGCAAACGTCAGAATGAGCTTAAAAAGACTGAAGAACGTATCGGCGAACTGGAAGACCGTGATAGTGAGATCGATACCCTGATGATTCAGGAAGATATCTTCACCAACTCTGTAAAATGCCAGGAACTTGCAAAAGAAAAAGCCGCAATAGCGGAAGAATTAGAAGAATTATACATGAAATGGGAGGAATTAGCAGAAGACGCTTAAACGCCTGATTTATAACTTTTTAACCCGCTCCAGAAGCTTCTGGGGTGGTATGCTCCCCGTCAAGAGGACAATAAAAAATAATAAATTTTTGTATCGTCAG